>Ga0194126_10000107_pt1 | contig 123569 bp, 121 predicted proteins | sample TA2KigC150mmetaG_FD_148641 | JGI IMG/M metagenome (GOLD analysis project Ga0194126, IMG submission 148641) | Freshwater microbial communities from Lake Tanganyika, Tanzania - TA2015035 Kigoma Deep Cast 150m | ecosystem: Environmental > Aquatic > Freshwater > Lake | place: Tanzania: Lake... | reverse complement strand
AAAATAGTGCACAGAGGAAATTATAAAACTGATAGCTTCTCTTTTATTATCAATATGTTTCTCCGTGCTCTCTGTGGTTAATTGCATTATTCGGGTTAAAGTAAATACTCTGCAAGGTTTATATTATATTTATTGGGGTCAAGGGTCTTCACTATTGACCGATAATATTTGCCTGTCTCGTCTTTCTCCGTAAGATCTACAACTGGTCCTTGAACCCTTTCCCCGGTATTATCAACAATTAGTAAGACCCTCGGCCTATTGTTACTGATTTCTTTGCAGAGAAATCGAAGAGACTTTTCCACTTAGACTTTCCACAATAATTACCACTCATTGATTTTAATCAGTTGTAGGTGTTACAAATAACCAGCGTTATTCAGATTCAATCTTAAACATCCCATAGAGACCAGCGTAGTACGAATAAGCATCATTCCGCAACTACCGCAGCGGAATGATGCTTATTCGAAAGAATCTCTATACACAAATCCCAGCGTATTTATTACCGAATCTACTCTTCAAGGATTTTGATTTTTGCCCGGTGTTTCTAAGCAGGTGTATTAGAAATTTCAGAGGATGTCGTGTGCTTATCAACCAGAGGGAGAACTGAGTCAAATTTTAATACAGAAAACTCTCTCTTTAATGGTTACAATTGAGGGCTTTCGCCGGAATAACCTACTATTGAAATTCCTGCCTTTTTTGATTCCTCGATCATCTGCTCTCTGTTCAGGATAATGCTTTTGTCTGATTCAACAGCCAGCACTTTAGCGCCCACATCGATCATGGCTTTAAGGGTTTCCAGTCCTACCGTAGGCACATCGAACCTCATATCCTGATTGGGTTTGCTGACCTTTACAATTACGGCGCCGGGCCCGGCGAGTTTGCCTCCCCTTTTAATTGCCTCATCGGTACCTTCAATTGCTTCAACAGCCATTACAGCCTGATTCTTAACAAGAACCGTCTGGCCTATATCGAGTCTGCCTATTTCTTTGGCGACCTTCCAGCCGAATTCGATGTCCTTCCATTCATCTGCTGTAGGTTTTCTTTTGGTAATGACGCCTTCGGGCATTAATAGCCCTGAACTAAATCGTGTTATGTCGAGGAGATGAATCCCTTCTTCTTCAAGCTCTTTTGTTATTGCAAGGAGAATGGAATCATCTTTTTTATCCTTAAGAGAGAATAGAAGTTTTACAGCCCTCAGATCAGGTGTTATCCTGCTTTTGTACAGGAGGGTCTTTGATACTTTTCCTGCCATAACTGCTTCTTTGATGCCGTAGTCTTTGAGTGAGTCTATGAGTTTTCCCAACTTGCCGACATTAACCCATTTTATTTCGTCAACATAAGAAGAGAGTGTTGTATCAGCCAGCGGTTCAAGCGCCACAGCCATAACTTTATACCCCTGTGAACGGGCGTCACTGGCAACTGCTATGGGCAGTTCGCCTGTACCTGCTATAAGACCGAGTTTCTTCATGTAAAATTCTTCTGGTAATCTCCCCTAACCCCTCTTTACAAAAGAGGGGAGTTTATTCAAAAGATCCTGATTTATAATCAGATAAGCCCCCTTTTCTAAAGGGGGCTTTAGGGGGATTACTGCTTTTCATTACCTGCAGATGCCTCTTTTGTTCTTTTGTATGAACTCAATGAGATGTTTTATCTCGTCTGTGTATGGGAGGTTTTCCTGTATTTTCTTGATAGCATCTTTTAAAGTCCGCTTTTCCCTGAATAGTATTTTATATGCCTTTTTCAGGTCGTTTATAGTTGAGTCAGAGAAGCTGTGCCGTTTGAGCCCGATAGTATTCAGGCCGAAGAGCTTTGCCCGCGGACCGGATGCGATCATGTATGGCGGTATATCCTGTACTACTCCACTGAATCCTCCAACCATTGCATAAGAGCCGATTCTCGCAAACTGGTGAACTGCAGAAAGTCCGCCGATATAAGCATGATCTTCAACAACTACATGGCCTGCTAATGTTGCAACATTAGCCATGATTACAGAATTCCCTATTTTACAATCATGTGCGATATGGACATACGCCATGAGGAAATTGTTGTCTCCAATTGTTGTCTGGCCGTCTCCTCCAACAGATGCCCTGTGGAGGGTTATATATTCGCGAATTGTGTTGTTATTCCCTATCTTAACTCCGGTTGTTTCTCCCCTGTATTTCAAATCCTGTGGCGGCAACCCGATGCTTGTGAATGGATATATCGTGCAGTTTTCACCTATCTCCGTGTTGCCTTCTATGATTACATTCGAGATAAGTTTTGAGCCTCTTTTTATATGAGCTCCGTCCTGAATAATACAGAATGGACCGACAAACGTATCTTCTTCGATCTCTGCTTTCGGTGATATGATTGATGTTGGATGTATTTCCTTTGTCATAAATTATATCTCTCTATCCGCTACCATAGCAGTGAATTCTGCCTCTGCTGCAATTTTGTCTTCAACCAATGCATTGCCGGAAAACTTCCATACACTGCCTCTATGCTGCAGTATGGAGACATCTAATCTCAGTTGGTCGCCCGGAACAACCGGTTTCCTGAATTTTGCCCTTTCTATGCTCATGAAATAAACAGCTTTACCTGCGGCTCCTTCTGTCTTGAAAGCAAGGATACCTGCTACCTGTGCAAGCGCCTCTATTATCAGAACGCCGGGCATTATAGGCTGATCAGGGAAATGTCCCCTGAAAAATTCTTCGTTCATCGTTACGTTTTTGATCCCAACTGCTTTTGTTGCCGGAACTATCTCAATAATTCGATCAACTAAAAGGAATGGATACCTGTGCGGCAGGAGTTTCTGTATCTCCTTTATATCCATCATTCGGGATTCCTCCTTTCAAGTTCATTTATCTTTTCTTCGAGATCTCTTATCCTCTTATTGAGTTCTGGAAGCTTTGCAAAAATAGCCTGTGCTTTTAACCAGTCCCTGTGAGGAATGGCAAAAGTGCCTGAATAAGCGCCCTTTGTAACATGGCCCATAACACCGGACTTTGCGCCTATCATTGTCCCCGATTCTATTTTAGTGTGATCTGCAACTCCGACCTGACCACCGAGAGTAACATAATCTCCTATCTCTGAACTTCCTGCGATGCCCACCTGTGAAACAATAATCGAATTTGAACCGATTTTGACATTGTGAGCTACCTGTGTCAGGTTATCAATCTTAGTCCCCTTGCCGATTATCGTATTCCCGGTTGTTGCCCTGTCTACAGATACATTTGAGCCTATCTCAACATCATCTTCAATAATAATGCCGCCTATCTGAGGGATCTTGTGGTATTTGCCGTCCTCGAAAACATAGCCAAAACCATCAGAACCTATAACAGAACCTGAATGTATTATGACCCTGTCGCCTATCTTTACCCCCTCTCTTACAGTTACATTGGGATAAAGAATGCATTTCTCTCCCACAAATGTATTTTCGCCGATATATACATATGGATGAATAATAGTATTTTTGCCGATTGATGCGCCGTCTGCTATATAGGAGAAGGGAAGAATAGAGACATCATCTGCTATCTTTGCCTTATCAGATACGATCGCATCTCTGCTTATTCCAGTAGGCTTTATTGGTTTTATGTAAAAGCGCTCAAGCAGTTTTGCAAATGCAAGGTGCGGGTTGGATACCCTGAGCTGAGTTTTGTTTAAATCAGCAACAGCCTCCTTAACTATTACACAGGAAGCCCTGGAATTTCCAATATCTTTTAAATATTTTTTAGATGCTATGAAAGTAATATCCCCTTCTTTAGCCTCATGAATACCTGATACCCCTGTAATTTCCGTATCATGATTGCCAAAGATTTCACCATTGAGCAAAGATGCAAGTTCTGTAAGCTTCACTATTTTTTCGATTTGGCCCTTAATTCATCAAATTTTTTTATGATACTGTCAGTGACGTCTATCCCTTTGCTGGAATAAACGATCATGCCTTTTTCAACAATGAGGGTGTAGCCTTCTTCTTCACCGATCTTGTCTATTATTTCACGAATGTCTTTCAGTATCCCATCTGTCAACTCGGCTTCCCTCTTCTTAACCTCAGCCTGTGAATCCTGTACAAGCCGCTGGTATTCCCTGATTAATTTTTCCAGTTCATCTTCCTTGGTTTTTCTTGCATCTGCTGAAAGCACAGATGCCTGTTTTTCTATGTCCGCCTTCATTTTTTCTATAGCCTTGCCTTTTTCATCAATAGAAACCTGCTTTGATTTTATTAAGGACTCAAGATCAGTTTTCGCCTTCTTCCCTGCCTCAGACTCATTCAATATCTTCTGTACGTCAATAGCCCCGAACTTAATGTTCTCCGCAGCAGGCAAGGAAACAGGCAAAACAGAAAAAGCAAAAAGCAAAAGGCAAACAATGAAAAGCTTTTCAACAGATATTTTCGTCATATGTCCTCCCTTGATATGTTTTTAGTTTAAAAGAAAGTTCCAAAAGCGAATTCAAACCTGCTGGGCTGTTCCCCCTCTTTTTTGTCAAGGTTATGCCCCCATTCCAACCGTATCGGGCCGAAAGGAGAGATCCATCTTACGCCTAATCCTGCCGTATAGCGCAGATTCATCTCCTTAAATGCATAAAACGCGCTTCCTATATCAGTGAAGACCACACCTTTCAGTCTTATTTCACTGACCAGAGGAAAGGTGTAATCTATGTTGAAAATGAGTTGATTCGTTCCCCCTACATAATCTCCTGATTCATTATCCTTTGGCCCTGCTTCACCGAATCCAAGACCCCTGACTGTATATATACCGCCTACATAAAACCTCTCATATAATGGCAGTTCTTTGCCGCCTATTCCTGTAGTATAACCGTATCTGCCTCTCAGCATCAGCGTTGTGCTGCCAATAGGAAAATACCATGAGGAATCTACCTCACTCTTTAGGAAATTATTCGATCCCCCCAACCCCGCATAAGTAACATATATGGAATTTCTTGACCCTCTTGACGTGTCGAGATAATTGTCCCTTGAATCCCTAACCAATGAAGGGGTGATGCTGCTGGTGGTGCTCTTGCCTTCCTGGTCTTTTATTATTTTAGAGGCATCTGAAGCTACATTAGTAATATTTGCATTCTCAAAATTATATGCGATATCAGTCGCCCAGTATTCTGAAAGTCTCTTGCCTAAGGAAATACCAAATCCGGTGGCTTCCTTTTTGTAATCTATATACTCTTTTGTTATCTTGTAAATATTTGTAGAAAATGAAACAGGTTTGTCCATGAACCATGGGTCCCGAAAAGATATATCATAATACGTTGTTCTTCCGCCAAGCTCTGCTCTCAGTTTTACAAACTGTCCTTTGCCAAAAAGATTGCCCTGTGTGAGCTCAACCATAGCAATGAATTTCTCAACAGAACTATAGCCGCCTCCGACACTGAAGAATCCGGTTGGTCTTTCCTTGACTTTAATATCAAGGTCAACGAGTTTTTCCTCCGGCTTGGGTTTAGGAATTAACTCAACAGTCTCAAAGAAGTTAAGATTATTGATCCTTTCATAGCTTCTCTTTATCAGGGCGCTGTTAAAGAGATCACCTTCATCCAGCCTTACCTCTCTTCTTATAACTTTATCTCTGGTTTTCGTATTGCCTGCAATCTCTATCCTCCCTATCCTGTACCGTTCGCCTTCATCAATCTTTAGGTTTATCCTTACAAGTTTTTTGCTCTCATCGGGCGTCAGATCAGGAGTAACAGTAATGAGTGCGTAGCCGTTCTCTGAATACAGTTCGGAGATTGAGAAGATATCTTTTCTAAGATTTGCCTTGCTGAAAGGCGTATCAGGCATCATGCTGATCCTTCCCCTGATGCTATTACCGTCAAGTGCCTTATTGCCTGATATATCTATGGAGGCAATCTTGTACTGGTCGCCTTCCGAGATCGGGATTGATATGAACATCCCTTTCTTGTCATCGGAGAGTTGAATCCGGGGTTCACCAACAACTACCTTGATGAATCCGTTGTTAAAATAAATATCCCTTATTTTTTCGATATCAGACTCCATACGGTCTTTTTTATAATAACCTGAAGAAGAAATGAATGAGAAAAGCCACCATTCTTTTGTTTCAATGACTCCTTTTATCTTGCTTGATGTAATAGCCTTATTCCCTTCAGTAAGTATTTTCTTTATTCTTATTTTTGGGCCTTCTTCTATCTGATAGGTCAGACTGACCTCATCCGGATTAATAGTTTTTACAACAGGCACTATGCGTGAGAGCCAGTATCCTTCTTCTTCATAAAACGCCCTGAGCTTATTGGCATTGTCCTGGATCAGGACCGCATCAGCTATTGCGCCGGTTGTTATAGTCAATTTTTCCTTCAGATTGGCATCATCAAACTCCTTATTGCCCTGCAGCTCTATCTTTACAATTGCAGGTTTTTCCTTCACAACATAGATCAGCTTTATGCCGCCCTCAAATGGTTCAATCTCTGCCCTGACATCATCAAAATATCCCATTTTGAAAATACTTTTTATGTCTTCATTTGTTTTCTCCTGAGAGATAGGTTCCCCTGCCCTCTGGGTAATCCTGGATTTTACCGCAATTTCATCGATCCTTTTCAGACCTTTTATTTCTATCGAATTGATAACAGGCTGTTCCTGTGCAAACAGGAGCGCTGGTGCTATAATAACGCTGATGAGTAGCAATATAATTCTTATTTTAGGCATACTTTACTCCTATAAGAGAAACTCGGTAAGTATAGCACAAATGAAGGTATAAATAACAAATCGATATGGATAAATCAGTAAAACAGCAGGTCAGAGAACTTCTCAGGAAAAGAGATTATGAGCCCCTGCTCGATTTATGCGAGAGAGACAGGCGTTTCTGGCAGGAAGTTCGTTTCCGTCTTTTTGATATGGATGAAAATCTCCGCTGGACAGCTATCGAGATGGCTGCAAAACTTATGCAACACTGGTGGAGTTCAGGACAGGAAGAAAAGGTGCGGATATATATCAGAACCCTCTTCTGGTCAATGTCTGATGAATCCGGTGGAATTGGCTGGAGTGCGCCGCAAACCATTGCAGAAATTATTGTGAATATACCGGAGATAATTGATCCGTATGGAAGTATGATGATAGCGCATTCCATTGAAGAGCCGCCACTTATGAAAGGAGGTCTTTGGGGGATTGGACGGTTGGGCAGACGGATAGCGGAATCCGTAAATTTTTTCGAGGATAAAATATTGGCGGTTTTCCAGAGCGAAGACAGTGAAATCCTTGGAATTGCAGCGTGGGCTATGGGAGAAGCAGGTTTTCAGCCCGCCAGGCCACTTCTTGAAGAATTAAGATTTCGAACCGAAAATGTGCAGATATATATAAATGGAAAATTTTTGCAAAAAAAAGTAGGCCGGTGGGCAGAAGAGTCCATAGGTAAAATAGAAAAAAGCAGGGGCATATCATAAGCAATAGCTAAATGGTAAAATATATCATTCAAGGCATTTCGGATAAGAAATCTATCGGCTTATATTGAATATAAATAATCCTTACTTGACAAAAGGGAAATAGTAGATTATCATTAAACACTTTTCTTTAGGCTTAAAAAAGTAAAAGGCATATTTCTGTCTAAATTTTTAGTAAATATCCATGTAGGAAGGGGGTGAAGAGATAGTCTAATTTTTCGCTTTATTTGCCAGTATTTTACTAATAACTCAGCGAAGGAGGTAGAAGATGTCAATTCCCGGACAGGAGAAGCAGTGGGATAAGGAAGAAAAGGAACATCGGAAGTACAACGATGTGAGGATTTTTGACGATAATCAGTTAAACAATTATACAGAAGATGAGCTTAAGAATTACAAGTGCAAGCATGATATTTCACAGTTGGAGCAGTTGGAATCAGGCCCCTGGCCGAGTTTTGTAAGTGATTTAAAGAGAGAAGCGGTGCACAGGCATAAAGTGGGTCAGGATAACCTGATGATACCAGCGGATATTGTAGATGATTTGTTGGGGATAGTAGAGCTTTCATATAAAGAGCGTGAGACCCACTGGAAACACGGCGGTATCGTTGGAGTTCTTGGTTACGGCGGTGGTATTGTGGGCCGTTATAACGACCAGCAGGCGAAATTCCCCAATATTGCACATTTCCACACTATCAGAGTAGCTCAGCCGGGTGCAAAATTTTATACCACTGATTATCTGAGAGCATTTTCCGATATAGCCGAATATCGCGGAAGCGGATTAACCAACCTGCATGGTTCAACCGGCGACATGGTTATACTGGGTTCTTTTTCAGAACAGCTTGAGCCTTTATTTTTTGACCTGACCCATGACCTTGGTGTTGATTTAGGCGGTTCAGGTGGAAACCTCCGGACGCCTTCCGATTGCATAGGTAAGGCACGGTGCGAGTTCGCATGTTATGATACCATGGCTTTATGCTATGACCTTACCATGACCTATCAGGATGAATTGCACAGGCCTGCATTCCCGTATAAATTTAAATTCAAATTTGACGGATGCCCCAATTGCTGTATCGCCAGTATAGCGCGTGCAGACATGTCCTATATCGGCACATGGAAGGATGACATCCGGATTAATCAGGATGCCGTCCAGGAATATGCTGCCGGAAAGATCCCGCCTGACGGCGGCGGGTTTGCCGGAAGAGACTGGGGCAAGTTCGACATCCAGGCTGAAGTAATCAACCTTTGTCCTACCCAGTGTATGAAATGGGATGGAAAGAAGATCTCTATCAATAATGCTGAATGTAACCGCTGCATGCATTGCATAGACGTCATGCCTGAAGCCTTAAGAGTCGGTAAAGATCAGGGTTTGAGCATCCTCTTTGGCGCAAAAGCGCCGATCCTTGAAGGGGCCCAGATGTCATGTATGACCATACCGTTTATGTATGCAAATGCACCATACACCTCTATTAAAGGTGTTGTAACAAAGGTATTTGACTGGTGGACCGAGGAAGGCAAGAACCGCGAGCGTGTTGGTGAGACCATCCAGCGCGTAAGCTTAAAGAAATTCTGTGAGGTGCTTGGAATTCCGCCTATGCCCCAGATGGTTACGGCGCCCCGTGCCAATCCGTATGTCTTCTTCAAGGAAGAAGAGGTCCCGGGTGGATTTGCAAGGGATATTGACGATTACAGAAGCAGACATCCAAGATAATATAAAGGAGGGAATGATATGTCAAAAGGCAAACTTGGTTATTTTAATCCCCAAAAGCCTCAGGAAAACAGGATAACTGATATCGGCCCATGTCATTATGGACAGATGCTGCCGCCTGTCATCAGGAGGAATTACGGGAAATGGGCTTCCCACAGGATACTGGAGCCTGGTCTCTTAGTGCATGTTTCTGAAACAGGTGAAAAGGCTTTTACAGTCAGAGCAGCAGCAGCAAGAATTATGTCGGTAGAGCATATCCGTGAAATCTGTGATATAGCTGATAAACATTGCAATGGATATGTAAGATTCACAACAAGGAATAACATTGAATTTATCACAGACAGCGAAGAAAAGGCAAAAGCTCTCAAGAAAGAGCTGGACAGCAGGAAACATGTGGGAGGTTCCTTCAAGTTCCCGACAGGGGGAACAGGAATGGGCATGACCAATATTGTCCATACCCAGGGATGGATTCATTGTCATACCCCTGCAACCGATGCTTCAGGACCTGTTAAAGCTGTTGCCGATGTATTATTTGACGAGTTCAAAAATATGAGGCTTCCTGCGAAGCTAAGAATAGCTCTGGCCTGCTGCCTTAATATGTGCGGCGCAGTTCATTGCTCTGATATCGCGCTTTTGGGATATCACCGCAAGCCCCCTGCAATCGACCATGAAGTTTTAGGAAAGGTCTGCGAGATTCCTCTGGTTGTTGCGTCCTGCCCGCTGTACGCAATCAAGCCGATAACAACCGAGGACGGTAAGAAGAGCGTATCCGTCAATATAGAAAAGTGCATGTACTGCGGAAACTGCTACACCATGTGTCTGGCTCTGCCTCTGTCGGACGGACCAGGAGACGGTGTGGCTATTCTGGCCGGCGGAAAGGTTTCAAACCGCTTAAGCCCGCCGAAATTCTCCAAGGTTATTGTGCCTATTCTGCCGAACAATACCCCTCGCTGGCCCGAGGTGACGGATGTCGTGAAGAAAATGGTTGAAATCTGGGCAAAGGAAGCGAATAAGTACGAAAGACTTGGAGACTGGGCAGAGCGCATTGGCTGGGAAAGATTCTTTGAGAAGATGGGTCTGCCATTCACGCATCATTTAGTTGATGATTATCGTCTTGCTGTTGATACGTTCAGGACGTCAACCCAGTTCAAATTCACTGAACATGCGTGGGCTGTATCCAAAGCAGTTGGTGGCATATAAGATTAAAAGGAGCGTAAAAAAAATTATGGGAAGACCAGAAGACATAAGACAGGCTATTATTGATTATGCTTCAAAAGGCGCTAAAACCAAATTCTATTTCAAAGATATGATGATCGGTGTAAAGAAGACTATTCCTGACGCCGGCGCCTCAGAGATTAAAAGCATAGCCTCCGAGATGGTAAGAGAAGAGGTATTGGAGTTATTATCAACCGGCAGCTCTACCATTACGGGCTGAAGGGAAGAGGCATATCTGTTGAAAAATCCGGTGATACCGGAGGATAGTAAAAGGCATATCACCTTAAAAACCTGTTGTATCGAATGAGTTGAGAACGGTCAGGGTGGACATGAAAAATGTCCACCCTGATTTCTTCATCTTATGGGTTCAGATTCCTCATTATTTATTGAGAATCTTTTTTTAATTAGTATTGAAACAATAAAAGCTGATGAAAGAAAAAATCTGCATTTATGCCATCAGGCATAAATGTTAGGATACAATTATTTATGAAAGAACCGGAAGGTATAGAACAGTTTATAGCTGAGCAGAAGCTTCGGCTTGCGCAAGATCCGAAATGTGCTTCTTCTTATTACAATCTCGGCGTAGCCTTTATGAATCAGGGAAAATTCGATGAGGCCATAGATGCATTTGAACAAGCCATCACGGAAAGCGGACGCATGTTTGAGGCATTTGTCAATCTCGGATATATCTACTTTAAAGAAGGCGATCTCGAGAAAGTGGTTAAAGCAAACTTAAGGGCTGTTGAAATAGAACCAAGATATGCAAGAGGCTATGCAAACCTGGGCTTTGCTCACCTTCAAATGGGAAAGACTGATGAGGCTATAGAGGCGCTTAGCAAGTCTTTAGAATTGAATCCCGAGATTGTACAGGCCTGGTGTAATCTCGCGAACGCTTACCTGCAAAAAGGGGATATTGAAAAGAGCATCGAAACAAACAAGAAGATGCTGGAATTAGCTCCGGATTTTGCTTTAGGCTACAATAATCTGGCAAATGCCTATTATATGAAGGGGCAATTCAATGAAGCCATTCAGAACTCTGAAAAAGCCTCAGAGCTGGGATTTGAAGTACACCCCGAATTTTTAAAACTCCTGGAGCCGCACAGGCGAAAAGCAAAAAAACTATCAGCAAAGAAATCAAAAACAAAGCAACCGGTGATAAAAAGCAAGACAATAAAAACAGGGAAAGCCAAAAAGTCAGAATGAAAGAAGAGCTTTTCCCAAGATACGAGGTTCTTCCCCGCAAGGCAGATATCCTTTTTAAAACAATTCATGAAAAATATCCTGACAGTGTGCGATGCAGGATACGTTGCTGCGATTGCTGTCATGCTGTTTTTGGGCTCTTCCCCATAGAAGCTGCATATATCAATTATCATTTCAACCGTCTTGACCGCAAAGTTCGGCGGGATGCCCTGAAGAGAGCTGAAAAATCCGAGGGGGAGATATTAAAAGCCAAGGACAGACTGAAGGTTTTTGAAGAAGACCCAAAGATGAAAGTCTACGGACTCGGGAAACAGCGGGTGAAATGTCCTCTTTTAAGTGATAAAGAAGAATGTGTGCTTTATGAATACAGGCCGGTTATCTGCCGCATTTACGGTGTCCCATACAGTCTTCATAAAGGGAAAAAAGAACTCGCCTATGTATGCGGCATTTCAGGATTTGAGGCCAAAGCTTCGTATCCTACTGTAAAGCTTGATAACATTTATCAGGAGCTTGTCGGGCTTTCCATTGAAATGTTAAAAGAGGCAGGGTTTTTAAATCCGGCAGCTAAAGCTAATCTCATGCTGCCTCTCTCGAAGGTTTTACGCATGTCCTTTGATGACATTGTTAAGGGTAATTTCGGAGAGTAGAATACAGCCTCGCAATGTGATTTTCCAAGTTTCTTGCAATAACCGGAAAATCTTTTGTCTTCTCATACTGCTCAACAACAGGTTTGAATGTTGTTGCAAGGTCCTCCATGCTGAAGGAGCGCAATAACGTCAGGAACTCTGCATGAGAACCGAAGTAGTCCCTGAAAGCCTTTTTTGATTCTATTCCGAGAAAAAAACCGGCAAGCGCAGCATCAACACATTTATCCTCCGCCCATACGATATCTCCGACACCATCAACTCTGTCGAGTCGCATCTGAACCGACAAATGCAGAAGAAAATAAAACAGGGCAAGGGCAGGATGCACAATGTCTTCATCGGCAGCCACCATGAACGGCTCATATCCTCGAACTGTCGTAAGACGAACGTCAATAAGTGTTTCATCGGAAAGTTTGACGATAAAATCACCTGCTGCATGATGCCATGGAAAGATCATGCGGCAGGTTTCGATGTCATAATATAAGGTGAGGATCATGGCGATCTGTCTGTAGATTGCGAAGCTCTGCTTATCTGAAAGAAAACGGTCGCCTTTCCCGTATTCCCAGAGCTTTAGACGCTCTTCGCCATGTTCAGACTTCGCAATATGGAATTCGTGGAAGTCTTCAAACCATTCTTCGAGGAGGAAAACCATGGAATCTGCTTCATCCAGGAGGAAGGGCTTGGGAATATAAGGGAGATTGTGTTGTTCATGGAGTGTCCGTAAAACATCAAATTCTTTTTTTAATGCATTTCTTCCGCTTTCTGTGACTGCAACATTGAGACAAAACTTCACCTTCTTGTCTGCAGTTACACATTCGATGCTTGCAGGATGATAAAGCGCCCCATGTTTTTCAGTGCGGATAATTATTTCATTTAGTGCAATGAGGTCGAAATCAGTGCCCAATCTGTTATTGACCGCCTCAAGCAACGGCTGGAAATTTGCCTTTGTGAGAAAATCGCTGATAGCTCTAAAATAAATACGGTACGGCGTTTTCAATGGATCGGCTTCAAGGGGATAGTCAAGCCTGCTGTTATCGACAGGGACGTCGCCGGCCGGCGATGCAACAAGATACCTTATCGCTGGTTTCTTCATCGGGAGAGCTTCTGAATAGCTTCACGTGCCAGCCGGCCGACAGTCACTTCCTGCAAATTACCGTCTCTCCATAAAGTCAGTTTGTTTTCATCGGTCTCGATGGCTTTCAACTGACCGATAACATCATCGAACCCTATGTTTCCCAGAGCCCATGAAGCATATCCGCGAAGCACCGGGTCGGGATTGTCGAGAAGTGAAATAAGGCCACGAAATGCGAGCTTGGCGAGCGCCGGGTCTGCACTTGCGATTCTGCCAATAGCCCAGGTTACTTCTCTCCACAAATCCTTCTGTGAGATAAAGGAGAGAAGCGGTTTGGTGAACTCTCCGAACAGGGCGGGATTTGAACTGATGATAGCGCCAATTGCCTCAAGTGAACCCCAGGCCGATGCGCCGGGTGAAGCAGCGCTCTGAAGCAGATTATTTACCAGTTTGCTGATGATATCAGGACGTTTTTCGCCGACTCTCCTGCTTACTTCACCAAGCAGTTCGATAGTCTTCCACCTTAAATGTTCATCCGGCGTGTAAAGCATGCGCTGCAGTTCATTGATTACCCGGGAATCTTCTTCTGCCAAAGAAACGAGGTCTTCTTTCCTGTTTTCTGATATATATTGGCGCACTATCTCTTTGGAAAATTTTTCTGAGCGCAGTTTGGTTTTCACAATAGGTTGTATGGCCTTGAATTTCTCTTTTACCTTCTGTTCAGTTGCTTCCTGGAATTGGTCAAAAAGTTTCACGAAAATCAGCGCTCCCCTGACAAACCGTTCGTTGTAAATCTTTTCAGGAACAACTGTATGGGTCACAATATCATAATTTCCGACAACGGCATCTGTATAGTCATCTCCGTGAGAAAGAGAGAAAGCCAGGTAGTCATCCTCATTGCATGCGAATAATAAAGCCTCGATAAAGGCGGATCCCATATTATGTCCAGTGATATCATAAGCATATACAGCGCCGCAATGCTTACAGAGGCCGAGAGGGAATTCGACTATTTTCCTTGATGAGAGTTCTTTCGGTTGTTCGATTTTATTGAAGCAAAAAGGGCACCGCGGTTCTTCAGGTGAAGCTTTCATTATGTCTCCTTAATTTACCTTTTATCTTTTATTATAGCTTGAAATCTGGGTTTCAAGGAATCATTATTCTGATTCCTGAAGCAAAGGAAGTTCCGTTATTCTTGACGTTATTCCTTAACAAAACAGGTGAGATGGCCATCCGTATAAAAAATGGAAAATTGCCCATTTAGAAATTTGGCAAGGCAATCGGCTACGCTAAAGATGACAAGCGGTTTGTTCATCATACTGAGCTTATTGGTGATAGCCTTGTAAACATCTTTTCCGCCTTCGAGAGGCTTAGCCGGCAGATAGATATAAATAAAATCAGCTGTTTCAATTGATACATTAATAATGTCATCGTGAATCCACTCTATACGATCATCACTGATTCCAAGTGCTTGTTGAAAGATTCGACCAATACGAATCATTTCAGAGGAAATCTCGATTTGGATTGTTTTTCGGTGTGGGCTCAAGCATTGTAGCAACAATCCCTGCAGTCCATTTCCTGCACCGAGGTCAGCGACGATTGATTCGGGTTTGATAAACTGCACTGCCTTAAAAAGTGGTGAAAGACCACCAGGGTAGCACGAATATCCTTTTCTTTCTGTAAGTAGTTTCCTTTCATATGGAGAATACTCAGAGCCTGCTCCATGCAATTTTGTATACAAGTTTAGCAGATCTCTTTCAAGTGAGGAAGGATCACCCTCTCTTAGAGCACTACTAAGATTTTTCACATAACAATCGAGATCGGATATTTCTGCCTGAACAATAGAATCAGTTGCAAGTTTGAGCAGAGACTCTATAATAATTGACGTCTGTTTTCTTGACTTTTGACTCATAGGGTATTTATTGTAAGAATATTTCTATTCTTCAGTCTATATTATATTTCTTTATTTAGTGTAGTGTTTTTTAAAACATTAGTTTCATTAAAATTGACTTAAAAGGAGCTTTTCATGCCTATTTATGAATTTCGCTGTCTTGGCTGCGGTAATGTTTTTGAGATTTTAAAACTGAAAAAGGAAAACGAGGGATCGGGTATGAACTGCCCGAAATGTAAATCAGCAGAAATAGAACGGGTTTTAAGTTCGGTAAGCGTTATTACGTCGGGCGGCGGAAAAAAGTCTAAACAAACTGTTAAAAGCTGTGGAAGCGGTTCATGTGCTTCATTTGAGATCCCGGGTCCCAGAAGATGATCAAATGCCCAAGGCTTACCATTGCAGGCCTTGGCGGTGATACGGGAAAAACTGCAGTAAGTGTAGGTCTCTGCCGGGTCTGGCAGAAGCAGAAACATAAAGTTATTCCCTTTAAAAAGGGCCCTGACTATATAGATATGGGATGGTTGAGCAGGGGAGCAAACCATCCCTGCTACAATATTGATCTTTTCTTCATGAGCAAAGATCAAATCCTCTCTTCCTTTAGCTTTAATACAAAGAACGCAGATATTGCAGTTATTGAAGGCAACCGGGGGCTTTACGATGGTATGGATATTGAAGGAAGTGTAAGCACGGCAGAGGTATCCAAGGTCCTTCAATCTCCGGTTATCCTTATTGTAGATTGCACAAAGGTTACACGAACTGTAGCTGCCTTAGTGCTCGGATGTCAGACGTTTGATTCTGAAGTTCCCATAAAAGGCGTAATCCTCAACAAATTAGCCGGTCTTCGTCATGAGTCGGTAATCAGTAAAAGCATAGAAAAGTATTGCCATCTTCCTGTAGTTGGCGCAATTCCAAAATTAACAAATATCACGTTCCCGGGCAGGCATCTGGGATTGGTGCCACCCCAGGAGCATCCTATGGCTGAAGAGTCTATAGATAAGGCTGCTGATATAATGTCTAAACACCTGGATACAGAACAGTTATGGAAAATCGCACAGGAAGCTGCGCCATTAGACTTTATCGCTGAAGAATATCCTGAGATCACAGAAAAGCAGGTGAATATCGGGATCATTCGTGATTCAGCATTCCAATTTTATTATCCGGAAAATCTGGATGCCCTGAAAAGATCAGGCGCTAACTTAATCGAATTCAGCGCCTTAACAGACAACCTGCCGCCTTTGCTTGACGCCCTTTATATTGCCGGCGGATTCCCTGAAACTCACGCCGCATCCTTAGCTGCGAATGAAACTCTAAGGAATGCAATAAAGCAAGCTGCTGAAGAAGGGTTGCCGATTTATGCTGAATGCGGCGGACTCATGTATCTTTCTCAGGAGTTGCAATGGGAGGGAAAAAAATACCCTATGGTAGGGATTTTCCCTGCAGTCATTGGCGTGAGCAAAAAACCACAGGGGCATGGATATACTGTTATAGAGATAGAATCTGTTAATCCCTATTTTAAGGCAGGAGACATTCTCCATGGCCATGAATTTCACTATTCTTATATCCTTACCATGGCTAAAAAAGATGGCGTATTTTTTGCCTTTAAAATGAAAAAGGGTGAAGGGATAAAGAAAGGCATGGATGGTTTGTGTTACAAGAATGTGCTGGCTACGTATACACATCTCCATGCCCTCGGGACAAATGAATGGGTTAAGGGTATAATGCATATAGCTGTTGCTAATAAGGAAAAAAACTTATCGTTTGATTAAATTTTTTTATTTGACCATATCCCTCTCTTTGTATTACCTTTTATAACCCATTCATAATTTGCTAAAAATATCTGTTTTTTGTTGATTGAAAGATAGATTATCTTTGTGGTACTATACAGCGGCTTGAATTGATGGGAAGTTTTTTTCTGTCAAAGAAACTAAAAAACAAACAAGGAGGAAAGAAAGATGCCACATTTAGAATTTGAAGGGCAGCAGTACGAAGTTGATGAAGATGGTTATCTCACGGACTGGCAGGCATGGAAGGAAGGGATGGCTCAAGTTATGGCGCAGCAGGATGGCCTGACTCTTACCAGTGAACACTGGGAGATTATAAAATTCCTCAGGGAATACTTTATTAAATTCCAGATTGCTCCTATGATCAAGATTCTCGTAAAAGAACTCGGCAAGGCCATGGGACCGGAGAAGGGCAATACCAAGTACCTGTATGAGCTTTTCCCGGCTGGTCCTGCAAAACAGGCATGTAGATTTGCCGGGCTCCCGAAACCGACAGGTTGCGTTTAATTCAGCACATATAGAGTTCCTGAAAAGCAAGAAGTTGGAGGTTTAACAGCTTCTCACTTCTTGCTCTTCATTCTGTCATTTTAGTTTGCTTGACAATTTTAAATTCGAGTTGACTAGTGCAGCTTCGTGAAATAAAATTAGTAGCCTATTTATAAACACGATAGGCAGAACTTTCAAGGAGAAGAACAGGCCGGATTATGAATTTTAATGATCTCCTTAAAAATAGAAAACCTGCGATCATAAAAAAATGGTTTCATGCAACAGCTGACACATATCCTTCCAATGCTTCCAACTTTATAAAGAGTCAGGCTGACTGTTTTCATAATCCCGTTGGATATACCCTTGCAGAGGGCGTCGAAGGTCTGTTCGACGGTCTGCTCCGGGATGATGCCAATTCCGAGAGGTTTTTCCCCTATCTTAATGACATCATCAAAATAAAAGCAGTACAGGATTTCTCTCCATCCAATGCAATCTCTTTCATTTTCCTTCTAAAACCAATCATCAGGGAAGAGATCGCTAAAGAAACAAATGGCAAAAATTTTTCAGATGAGCTTTTATCATTTGAATCAGAGATAGATGGACTTGCACTCCTTTCGTTTGATATTTATATGAAATGCAGGGAGAGGATCTATGAGATTAAGACAGAAGAAGTGAAAAGGATGACATTCGGACTTTTAAAGAGGGCTAATCTCATTTGTGATATCAGGGATCAGGAACCGGAAAATGGTTCAGAATCAGTATTAACACAAAAGATAGAGGGGTAGAAAAATGGGACTGATATTTTCCTTTTTCACAGTCGTTGCTCTTGGAGTAATCGTTTTTATCGGAGTGAAGGCTGCAGACATGCGCTACCTGTTCGGGGTTATTATACCCTATGCAGCTTTCTTTGCGTTTCTGATCGGTATAATATACCGCATTCTGCAGTGGGCACGCGTACCTGTTCCATTCCGCATCCCGACAACCGCGGGACAGGGGAAATCTTTTCCCTGGATCAAGCAGAATACCATCGACAACCCGTTCACTTCAATTGGCGTCATTATAAGAATGACGCTTGAAGTGCTTCTCTTCCGCTCCCTCTTCAGGAACACAAGGGCTGAATTAAGGGATGGACCAAAGCTTTCATATGGTTCAACCAAATGGCTGTGGTTAGGCGGCCTTGCCTTTCACTATGCCTTCCTGATCATCCTTATCAGACACTTGCGGTTCTTCCTTGAGCCTGTTCCGCTGCCAATAGAAATAGTGGAAGCGCTCGACGGGTTTTTCCAGGTTGGCGCGCCGGTACTTTATATTACTAATTTGATATTCCTTGGCGCAGTGACATTTCTTTTCCTCAGAAGGGTTGTTATCCCTCAGGTGCGCTACATATCACTTGCTGCTGATTATTTCCCGCTCTTCCTGATCGGCGCCATTGGCGTTACAGGTGTTTTAATGCGCTATTTCTTAAAAACAGATGTTGTGGGGATAAAGGAATTAACCATGGGGCTGATCACCTTCAGTCCTGTAATTCCCCAGACTATCGGCACAATCTTTTATATACATCTGTTCCTTGTTTCTGCCTTATTCGCTTATTTCCCTATGAGCAAGCTGATGCATATGGCAGGGGTATTCCTTAGTCCTACCAGGAATCTGGCGAACAACAACCGTGCAGTTATGCATGTGAATCCATGGAACTACCCTGTGAAGGCTCATACATATGATGAATATGAAGATGAATTCAGAAATGTGATGAAAGAAGCTGGATTACCAGTAGAAAAGGAGTAATTATGGCAAATCCAAAACCAGAAGAACTTGCGAGAATAGAGTATAAGCCTCCGAAAACCGGGTGGATGGATACCCCGGCTGAAATCAGAAAGGGTATGTTCTGCCATGCCGGAAAATCCAAATCTCTTGAATATGTCGGTCTTCCCAACCCGAGACAATGGACTGTTATGGAAGAAGACTGGAAGCTTCCTGAGAACTGGCAGGAGATATTCATTGAGGGACTGAGGGAACGGGTAAACAAATTCCGTTCATTCAGGCTTTTCCTTGATATCTGTGTGCGGTGCGGCGCCTGTGCCGACAAATGCCACTTTTACATCGGTGGCGGAGACCCGAAGAACATGCCTGTTCTCAGGGCAGAACTTCTCAGGTCGGTCTACAGGAAATACTGCACAACATCCGGAAAGATCATGGGAAAGATAGCCGGAGCCCGGGAACTGACCGTCGATGTACTGAAGGAAATCTGGTATTATGCATATCAATGCACTGAATGCCGCCGCTGCTCCCTTTTCTGTCCATACGGCATTGATACCGCTGAGATTACAATATTAGCAAGAGAACTCCTGAACCTGCTGGGATTAAACATCGACTGGATTGCAGGCCCGGTTGCAAATTGCTACAGAACCGGCAACCATCTTGGTCTGCAGCCTCACACTATCAAGGATACATTCGATATGTTTGCAGATGATCTGGAAACGTTCACAGGCATCAGGGTAAATCCTACGTTTAACAGAAAGGGCGCAGAGATTCTTGTAGTGGTGCCTTCCGGAGACTTCTTTGCAGATCCCGGGACATACACAACCATGGGTGAACTGCTTCTCTTCCATGAGCTTGGCCTTGACTATACCTGGAGCACATATGCATCGGAAGGCGGGGATTTCGGCTTCTTTACTTCGAACGAAATGGCTAAAAGATTGCATTCGAAGATTTATGCAGAGGCAAAACGGCTGAAGGTAAAATGGATACTCGGGGGAGAATGCGGACATATGTGGAGGGTCTGGCATCAGTATCACAATACATGGTTCGGTCCTATGGACTTTCTTGAAGAACCGGTCTCTCCGATAACAGGAACAAAATTCGAGAATGCAAAATCGAACAAGACAGTTCATATCTGTGAATTTACATCTGACTTAATCAAAAACGGGAAACTGAATCTTGACAAGAGCAGAAACGATGACCTGGTTGTCACGTTCCATGATTCCTGCAATACATCAAGAGGCATGGGATTCCTGGAGGAACCAAGATATATCATCAATAATGTCTGCAATAAATTCTATGAAATGCCGCCAAATACGATCAGGGAACAGACATTCTGCTGCGGAAGCGGTTCCGGGTTGAATGCATCAGAGAACATGGAAATCAGGCTAAGAGGAGGCCTTCCGAGGGCAAATGCAGTCAAACATGTTGTCCAGAAATATGGTGTGAACATGCTTTCCTGCATCTGTGCGATTGACAGGGCAGCCCTCACTGCCTCAGTTGACTATTGGGTCCCTGGCACGCGTGTTACCGGTGTTCATGAGATGGTCGGGAACGCCTTAGTAATGAAAGGGGAGAAGAAGCGAACTACCAATCTGCGAGGTGATCCTCTCCCTGGAATGGAGGGTGAATAGCATGTATAACGCGGGAAAGATAATTATCGGCATTATCATTTTTGTCGGGTTAGTGACATTTCCATTCATCTTCGCTGGTGGGAAAGCTACTGCAAAACCTGACCCGAAAATCGATACCCCGGAGATTCTCAAGATGCCGGAGAATGAGAGGAAATGTGTGGAATCCAAGTCATTCATGAAAAAAGAGCATATGCAGTTACTGAACGACTGGAGGGACTGGGTTGTCCGTGACGGCAATACAATTTATACAAACGCTGAAGGGAAAACATTCAACATGAGCCTTCAGAATACCTGTATGAAATGTCATTCCAACAAGAAGAAATTCTGTGATGAATGTCATAATTACACGGCAGTAAAACCTTACTGCTGGGATTGCCATATCGCTCCGAAGGAGAAAGAGTCATGAGCATCAATAGAAGAGAATTTTTAAAGATGGCTGGAATTACAACGATATTGGGCATTGGAGGCGTGTCTGCTGTTCAGGGTGTAAGAAACCGTGTTGAGGCTTCACAGGCGTCGAGGGCTCCGGAGGCTTTGACGGCAAAAAGATGGGCTATGGTAGTAGACATGAGCAAGTTTAAATCAGAGGAAGACTACCAGAAATGCATTAATGCATGTCATCTTTCCCATAATGTGCCTCACATAACTGATAACCCGAAACATGAGATCAAGTGGTTGTGGACAGAAACATATGAACATGCCTTCCCTGGAAATGAAGATAAATACAGGGCGGAAAGATTTCAACATATGCCATTTCTGATGCTCTGTAATCACTGCGAGAATCCTCCCTGCGTAAGGGTTTGTCCGACACAGGCAACTTTCAAAAGAAAAAGTGACGGCATTGTCATGATGGATATGCACCGGTGCATTGGATGCAGATTCTGCATGGCAGGGTGCCCCTATGGCGCCAGAAGTTTCAATTACAAGGATCCAAGGCCTTATATTGATGGGTCCAAAGAAAATCTCGAATTTCCTACACGGATGAAGGGTGTTGTAGAGAAGTGCACTCTATGCTATGAGAGGCTTGCGAAAGGTCTTCAGCCGGCATGTGTTGAAGTATCCAATGGCGCATTGATTTTTGGCGATCTTGAGGATCCGAATTCTGCAGTACGGAAAGTCCTCAGTGAACGGTTCACTATCAGGCGCAAACCTGAACTCGGGACAGGCACTAGTGTGTATTACATAATTTAGGAGGGAATGATAATGCTTGAGAAAGCGATATATGGAGGTCGAAGATACTGGGTCTGGATATTCTTTTTGCTGGGACTGATAAGCGTTGGTTTTCTGGCATATCTTTATCAATTCAAGAGCGGTTTAGGCATTACAGGCATGAGCAGGGATGTATCATGGGGATTGTATATCGGGCAGTTTACTTTTCTTGTCGGAGTCGCAGCTTCGGGTGTTATGGTTGTCCTGCCATATTATCTGCATGATTATAAGAAATTCGGCAGGCTCACTATTTTAGGAGAATTTCTTGCCATTGCTGCGGTCATCATGTGCATGCTGTTTATCTTTGTCGATCTGGGACAGCCGTTGAGAGTTCTCAATGTAATTCTCCATCCGACTCCCAATTCTGTCATGTTCTATGATATGCTTGTTCTGAGCGGATATCTTATGCTCAACCTTCTGATCGGATGGACAGTTCTGGGCGCAGAGAGAAAGGAAGTTGCACCGCCCAAGTGGGTAAAACCTCTTATCATTCTCTCGATTGTTTGGGCGCCTTCAATTCATACCGTTACGGCATTTTTGTATGCAGGTATTCCGGGAAAACATTTCTGGCTGACGGCAATTCTGGCTGCCCGATTCCTGGCGTCGGCATTTGCAGGCGGTCCTGCCCTGCTTATTATTCTGGCTTTGATCGTAAGAAAATACACGAAATTTGATCCCGGCAAAGAAGCTATTCAATCGTTAGGTAAAATCGTTACATACTGCATGCTGATTAATGTATTTTTCCTCGGTCTCGAATTATTTACCGCGTTTTACAGTCAGATACCCGGACACATGCATACCTTTGCTTATCTTTACGCGGGTCTGCACGGTCATAACCAGCTTGTTCCTATCATGTGGGTTTCGAGCATCCTGGCACTTATCGCTATTGTGTTGCTTGTGTTCCCGCAGATAAGAAAAAATGAAAATTTGCTGGCAGTTGCGTGTTTAGCGACGTTCTTTTCGTTATGGATTGATAAAGGATTTGGCTTGGTTGTGGGAGGTTTTGTGCCTAATTCATTCGAAAAAATAACCGAGTACTGGCCGACATTGCCTGAAGCATTAATTGCCCTTGCTGTTTGGGCAATCGGTTTTCTGGTATTGACTATCCTTTACAAAATAGCTGTTTCAATCAAAGAAGAAGTAGTATTCGATAAGTACGGTGAAAAACAGATTAAGGCTGAATAACAGGTGACCGGGTTCATTCGGGCATGGGTAGATTTTTTAATTAAATATAAGTTTAAATATAATTAAAGAGTGGATCGCTGCAATCAAATTAAGGAGGTGAGTACAAGTGGCATTTTCAGTTACCGTAGATGTTGCTAAGTGTGATGGGTGCGAAGAGTGCGTTAACAATTGTCCGGTTGGTGTGTTTCAGATGAAGGACGGTAAGTCAGACCCTTATCAGGCAGACTTATGCGAAGGTTGTGAAACCTGCGTCAGTGTTTGTCCGAGTGGCGCAATTACAATGAAAGAAAGCTAACATCTATGAAGATGTGAGTATTTTGTTTCAAAATTGAAAAAGGGGATGCGGTAAACCGGCATCCCCTTTTTTATGTTCGGGGGGGGATTTTCTGGAAGAGTTCATAACACGATACGGCTATATCGCTATATTCATTCTGACTTTTTTTGAAGGGGAAAGCGTCCTTATAGCTGCAGGATTCCTTGCTTACACAGGGCATCTTGATGCAGTAACAGTTGTAATTGTATCGACTGCAGCTTCATATATAGGACATGGCGCCTTTTTCCTGATTGCCCTATATAAAAGAGAGGCTTTTTTTACATTGATCCGGAGATTTGTGAAGGTTAATCTCTTAAAACTGGAGGCCCTGATGGCGAAGTATGGAACTGCCGCACTCTTCATAAGCCAGTGGCTCTATGGTTTCAGGCTTTTGAGTGCAGCGGTGCTTGGCCTTTCGCGTATGGGAACGCTAAAATACTTTACTCTTCAGTTCATTAGCTGCCTTATATGGGCTGTCATATGCACGAGCGGCGGATATTTCTTCGGAGCCACACTTAAGAACCTGCTCGGCGATGTAAAACATTATGAGCCATATATAGCAGGCTGTGTTCTTGCTGCGGGTTTCCTTATCTGGTTTATACGGTACGTAAGGAAAAAGGGATATTAGGTTTTCTCGATATAGAATTCCCAGTAGCCCTTATCTTCGAACTTAACAGCTTCAAACTGATATCCATGTTTTTCACAATAACGAAGGATTGCTTCCTCAACAGTTGCTGAAGAATCACAGAGTATTTTCAAGGTTGCGCCACTATGCAGTTTTTCCATTTCCTTTTTAATGAGAACGATGGGATACGGACAGTCTTTCCCAAGTACGTCAAGGGTTTCTGATGGTATTTTGGATTTGAGGTCAGTCATTTTATTTGGTCCTCCTTGTTTTTGATTAATCAATACAGGTTCAACATAAAACATATCGCAGATGCTAAAAACCCGGATATAGAAATGTATACATTTTCTATTGCATTCGTCAACAGAAAAAGATCAACCCTAAAAATGAGTTTGGATAAAAAGGACGGTAGGCACATATGCATCAAAACCTCTTGAACGCAGAATTTGTGTCTATATAGAATCTAAACGCTAAGAATGGAAACGTGCAAGTTATCCGGGTTATTAAAGCGCTTACAAAGGTGCTGTCCGCCTCAGCGGATTCGCCGGGTAGAACACAGCGCTTTTACTGCATACATGCCTACCGTCAATTGCATTTTTCGGGTTAAGCGAAAGGATGTTATAGTATAATGAACAGCCAGAGGTTAATCATATGAAAATACTGCTCATTTATCCTTATTTTCTTGAGAAAAGGCTTCAGATGGAAGATGTACAGACAGTGCCTATCGGTCTTTATTATATCGGCGCTGTGCTGAAGCAAAATGGATTTGATGTCGAGATTTTAAATTGGTTCGACATCAACTTAAGGCCGGATGAAATCGAAAATACCCTCAGAGAGAAAAATCCGGCAGTAATCGGCTTTTCCATTGTGCACGCGAACAGATGGGGCGGGATTGATATCGCCGGAATAGCCAGGCGTATCCTCCCGCAGGTGAAAATAGTATTCGGTGGCGTCGGTACAACGTTCCTCTGGAGACATCTGTTGATGCATTTCAAAGAGATAGACTACGCTGTGCTTGGCGAGGCAGAATACAGTTTTCTGAGCCTTGTTCAGTCTATCGAAAAAGGCAACTGCGAAGGGATCGAACAAATTAAGGGTATTGTATTTCGAAAAGAGGGAAATATCGTAAAGACGGAAGATGCCGGGGTGATCCAGGATTTGGATCAGTTGCCCATGCCTTCAGAATATTTTGCATTCAATCATATCTCTTCTTCACGGGGCTGCCCATCGAATTGTACGTTTTGCGGATCCCCTCAGTTCTGGGGACGCAGGGTTAGGTTTCACTCGCCGGAATATTTTGTCGGGATGATAGAGCAACTGTACCGGAAAGGCATTGTCTTCTTTTTTGTTTCAGATGACACGTTCACCATGAGAAAGGACCGTGTTATCCGTATATGCAGGATGATAATCGAAAAGGGAATGAAGATAAGCTGGTTTGCCATTGCACGGGTGAACCACGTTGATGAGGAGATGCTCTGCTGGATGAGGAAGGCCGGCTGTATCCAGATCAGTTATGGTATAGAAAGCGGTTCAGAAAAGATCAGAAAAGTTCTTAATAAGGATATCAGGACGAAAGATGTCAGGAATGCCTTTAGCCTGACCAGCCGGTATGGAATCCTTGCCCGCGCCTATTTTATCTACGGTTCCCCAGGGGAAAACTCGAAGACCATTCAAGAGACAATAGACCTGATCTGCGGGATCAAGCCCATGAGTATTATTTTTTATATCCTCGATATCTTTCCGGGAACTGCGTTATATGAAGAATGGAAACGCAGGAATAAGCTGGACGATGATATCTGGTTAGAGAGAGTGGAAGATATCTTATACTTTGAGACCGATCCCGGCTTGACCGGGGACATGATCCTCGCCTACGGAAAAAAACTCAGAGCCGCTTTCTATCAGAATCTCCCTGGATTTATAAGAGGGATAGAACTAATTGACAGGGATGACCTCTACGAGTTTCATGCCGATTTTCTCTCAAGGCTTGCAATGACCTTCACCCACGGTGATTATTCGGCGATTGATGATATTCCGGAAAAAGAAGAAGTTGCAAGGCGGTTGTTTGAAAAATCTCTCGGTTACTACCCCAATGAAAGGGCTTATCTTGGCCTTGGGATTATTAACCAGAAGAAAAGAAAATATGATGAATCGATAAGCATACTATCCGCCGGAGCAAAACAATTTCCGAAGAACGAACATATCGCTGTCTGTCTCGGCATAAGCTACATGAACCTCGGCCAATACGAAGATGCTTTGCAATGCTTCCTCGGATTTCCTGAATCACGCCAGTCATTACAATATGCTGCTGCCTGTTATCAGGCGATCGGGGATTCAGACAAGGAAGCAGCTGTGATTCATAAGATGGGGGGGATCTGATCTCTAAAATATTCTAATATTGGTTGTATTATTTATTGAAGCTGCTATAATTTAACAAAGACGCAATCTAATTTGTTCTGCTGAAAATAACAAGAAAGGCTGGAATTATATGGGGTGCATATTCTGTGAGATCGCAGAGAAAAAAAGACCTGCCAGAATAATTTACGAGGATGACCACGCATTAGCCTTTGAGGATATTAATCCTCAAGCGCCTGTACATGCGCTTGTTATCCCCAAAAAGCATATTTCAACAAACCTTGAGATAAAAGAAGAAGACAATGCGCTTATTGGTCATTTATTCCAAATAGCCAACAGAATTGCAAAAGACAGGGGAATCGCAGAACGAGGGTTCAGGCTTGTAATAAACTGCAATCCGGAATCAGGGCAGACGGTATTCCATATCCACCTTCATATCGTTGGAGGCCGTTTGATGCACTGGCCACCCGGATAAGATTCCTTGCAATAACAATAGATCTATTCTTAGTGGAGCAATCACTATATTCTGTCACTGGGAATTCATCATGCCCTTCAGGATGAGCAGGGGAATTGTAAGTGATGCGCCGAGAATGCCGATAATGAAAAGAGGCAAGACAATATACCCAAGCGCTCCTATCCCGATCCACATGAATTTGTCTCCTGAAGAATGAGGGTAAATAAACCCTTCTCCCTTTATGGCTTTTAAGTCCCGATAGACAAGGCAGATAAAAATCATAGTGAAAGGGAAAAAGATCAAAGACAATATGGGTCCTATCAGCGGAACTATGCCGAGGATGGCGGAAACAAGCCAGACTACGAAAAGCCTAAGAAATATATCGAACCATCTATCTTTGACATATGCCTTGCTTTTGAGGATAGCGTTCATGCCCCTCTCATCCTCGGAAGCGAGGATAAACTGGGCGAAGATAAACCAAACGAGGAAAATAACGCCGGGTATAACTAATAAAAAGAATCCCCCTGTGACAATAAAACCGAGCAGGGACGCAAGCCACATAAAGGGACCAAGCCTCTGCCAGCCTTTTTCAAGGGCTTCCCTTATCCCAAGGGATTGATCAACAACAGCAAAGGTGAATGCAGCAAAAACCCAGAACATAGCTATAAAACCTGGAATCATGCCTGTGAATAAGCCTGCTGCAATCACGGCATTTTTATTTTCAGGGAAAAGAGTTGAAAGAAGATAGCCAATACCGCTAAAGATTCCGATGATAACAAATAAGAAAACTATGGATAGAAGGTAAAGGGCAATGAGAGCAATGAAACGCCTTTTGAAAATTTCCCAGGAATCCTTAAAAAGCTCACCTATAGGCCGGAGTTCTATAACAGTTGCAACAGGCTGACTGTTTTGAGGAGGAAGAGAATTGAGAGTGCTATCTATCTTTTCTTCTTCTGATTCCTGCGTTTCTTCGGGTTGTTGAAATTTTTCAAGGTTATTTTTTAGTTTGTCTTTTTTCCACTGTTCGTATTCTTCACGGCTATTAAATTTCGGCATGTATCTCTTCCCTCAAAAGGTCACCCGTTTGATTAAGTTTAGCAAAATTTCGGGCAAAGTTCTATTCCAACCACAAATTATTTTTTATGGTTTTTATCTGCATGGATGAATCAATATATTTATGAATAGTTATTTGTGATATACTTAATTCAAATATTCTTTTAAAGGGAGGAAAAATGGCAACAGCAAAGAAGGTGGCATGTGCTGCAAAAACAAAAGAGGGGAAAAAGTGTAAAAACTCTGCAACCGGAAAATCTAAATTCTGCGCAAGCCATAAGAAAAAGTAGGTATACGTAAAAGATACCTTTTTCACCAATCTCGTCAAATTCTCCCTTTTCCAAAGGAGGGATTTGACGAGATTGTCCTTTGTCTTACCAGTTCAGTTCCAAATCTTACATTGAAATTCAACATAGTTTACAATTGTAATTTGATTGAAGGGTACTTTTCTTTTTGTGAAAGGAGTTTTATGGTGCCGAAGGCGGGATTTGAACCCGCACGGGTTACCCCACACGCCCCTCAAACGTGCGTGTCTACCAGGTTCCACCACTTCGGCACAAGATATGTATGCTACTACAAAAATCTGAGGGTTTTCAAGTTTATCGTTCAGGCAATAAGCTTTTTATTGACTGTGATCTTGATATTCTTTTTCAGACCTTCAATATAGGATTTAACTGCCTTTTCCTTTTTCTCGCTGAGTTTTGCCTGGCTGAGCATCTTTGCTATTTCTTCATTACCTGAAACCTGCTGTGATATATTAATGTCCATATCTGTTACATCAACAGACAATTCTATGAATCGTTTCATTTTATTAAATGTCAATTCCTGGCGTTTTGTGTTCTCATAGTACTCCGGAGTTATCCTGTTTAACCGTAATCTGTTCAGGTAAACATCCTTATCGAATACTCCGTTTTTCAGAAAAGCCGGATCATTGATTATTGAGTCCTGGAGCTCCTCATCACTTACACTGATACCCGTCTGTTTGGCAGTTATTAGGAGGACATGTTCATTAATCATTGAGTCGAGAACATTCTCTTTCAGGTTCAGCTTTTTCTCTGTCTCTTCGTCAAACTTGTCCTTGTAAATCTCCCTGTAAAAACGGTATACCCTCTCATACGTCTTCCAATATTCCTCAGTTGTTATTTTATAGTCCCCTACCTCTGCAAGAACCTCGACGCCTCCTGTATTATCAACAGTGCCTACACCCCAGCCTATAAAACTTATTATAATTATCACGAAAAGGACATAAAAATATTTTTGATGCTTCTGCATTGCCTTGAGCATTTACTGATACCTCCCTGTAAAATAATCATTCAAGATATTTCTGTGATCAAAGGTTATTTGATCAGGCGGGTTGCCCCTTTTTATTAAAACCATGCCTTTTATTATGAGGTCTGCAGCAGGTATAGGATTCCTGAGGTTATAACTGCTCTTCAAATCCTATCTCTATATCTTTCTCGGGTATTATAGTCGATATAGCATGTTTATAAATAAGCGAATTAGTATTTTCTCTCAAGAGAAGCACAAAATTATCAAAGCCTCTTATTGTGCCTTTCAGCCGGACCCCGTTCGTGAGATATATCACAACAGGAATTTTGTCTTTCCTGAGCTGGTTCAGATAGATGTCCTGAAGGTTTATAGCTTTGCCGGCGATTGACATGACCTGTTCTCCTTATTTTTTATATCTTCTACCATAAAGTATTTTTCCTAATATTGCAAGATTTTCCTTTTACAGCTTGGTTTTAAGAGTATTCAAGACCCTTGTAAAAACTTCGTTGCTGTCCTGAACGCCTGTTATGTCGACCCATTGAATATGTTCTTCTTTTCTGAACCAGGTGAATTGCCTTTTCGCATACCTTTTTGTGTCCCGCTTTATGACCATGACTGCCTCGTCTAAAGAAATCTCTCCATGCAGGCACATGGCGATCTCTTTATATCCTATAGCCTGCATGGAAGGAAAAGGCGAATCGGCGAATCGGTGAATCGGCAAATCGGTGAATTTTTCTTTCTCCGCGTTCCCGTGTCTCCGCGTCTCCGTTTCCTTCAGCAGATTTGTTAATCTCTTTACTTCATCAATGAGTCCTATCTTTATCATCTCATCAACCCTGTCTTCGATCATCCTGTAAAGTTCTTTTCTGTCACGGGTGATACCAATTTTAATAAACTCATATGGAAGCGGTTGAGTGAGATTTTTCTGCATATCTGAAATGCGGATATTGCTTTTCAGGCAGACTTCAATAGCCCTGATGATTCTCCGTATATCCTTCGGAGTTATTTTTAGTGCAGCTTCAGGGTCAAGTTCTTTGAGATAATAGTAAAGAGAACCTTCCTCTTCCTTTTCCATCGAGAGAAACTCTTGTCTCAATTTCCAGTCCGCAGAAGGACCGCTGAAGATGCCGCGAGTCATTGCCTTAATATAAAGCCCTGTTCCTCCAACTAATACAGGGATTTTTCCATTCCTATGCAAATGCTCAATAACAGGCACAACTGCTGCGATGTATTTCCCTGTACTGAAAGACTCCCATGGATCAGCGATATCTATCATATGATGTCTGATCAGAGCCCTCTCTTCAGGCGCAGGCTTTGCAGTCCCAATGTCCATATGCCTGTAAATCTGCATTGAATCCGCACTGATTATTTCCGTTTTCAGTTCCCTTGCAAGGAGGATAGATACCCCGGTCTTCCCAACGCCTGTGGGTCCAAGAAGGATGATGACTTTGTTCATTTCCTATTTATGTGGTCAGACTTGGCTATTGATAATTTCCTTTTTTCCGTCGGTTTCCATAATGGCTATATGCCTTTGTAAATAAGTCCAGTGTCTCTTTCCCTGACTGCAATTCTTTGTATAAACTCTGCTATTTTCATCTCAATGCTTTTAATAAGCTATCAAAATGTATGTTTGATGTCAACGACGATGATTTAAAATTTGACAAAACTTCATGGATATTATATAGTTCCTTATAACTTAACAAAACTGTTAATAAATATGGAACGAGAGATAGCGGAGAATCAGGCGAAGACTTTAAAAATTGATATGACTCAAGTGGTCAGGGAGTTCTGGGAGACTATACTATTGAAAGGGCTTTTTGATTCTCCGGAGGGAAATTATCTTATATTCAAGGGTGGTACAGCATTAAGGCTCGTCTACGGTTCTCCGAGGTTCTCTGAAGACCTTGATTTCTCTCTTACCGAGGATAAGTTAAAGGACAAATTCGGTCTCCTTATCAAAAAAATCATTTCTCCGTATCCAGAGCTTGCATTAACAGATTTAGAGGAAAAATATTACACATATCTTGGAGAGATTAAAATTAATCAGGACTATCTTCCTTCGCCTTTCAGGATAAAGGTTGAGATATCTAAAAGGCATGATAAAAAATATAAATCTGATTTATCGCTTATGTCATCCCCTCTTTCTACTATACAGTGTCTCGGCAGGGTGGCTACCCTTGAACAATTATTTAAAGACAAGCTTGCATGTATAAAAGAGAGGGCAAAGCCAAAAGATATTTTTGATTTGTGGTATATATGTCAGAAACTTAAAACGGAATATAAGCCTGATACTATTTCAATCCCTAAAAGAGAACTTGTACGTGAATTAAGGAAATACCTTCCAAAAGATTTCTGGCCCGTAATTGATACATTAAAGATATGAAGACAATAGAGCTTATAAAGTCCCTTGAGCGATTTAACAAACCATTTTATTCTGTCACAGATCTCGAAAAGTTAACCGGTCTGCCCAAAGATAGCATATATGTGACAATTAAACGATGGGTTGATAGCGGCATATTGGAAAGGGTGAGCAAGGGCATTTATCGCCTCTTTACAGCAAGACCATCCATAGAGAAAATTGCTGCATCCCTTTATATGCCAAACTACCTCTCATTCGAATCTGCGCTTTCGAGATACAGTGTTCTTAACCTTGTGCCTTATACTTTAACCTTTGCCACAACAAGAAAAACTAAAAGACTAACTGTTGAAGAAAGGGATGTAGAGTTCAGACAGATAAAAAAGGAGCTTTTCTGGGGCTATGAGATGAAGGGAGGAATCTATATTGCAAAGACTGAGAAGGCATTTCTTGACCTTGTCTATTTTGCATCGAGGGGGATAGCCTCGATAGATGTAGACGAAATTGATATTAAAAAGCTTTCAATGGCTACAGTGAAAGACTTTTCAAAAAGGTTCCCGATTTATACACAAAAATATTTAGATAAGTTCATTTCCTCTTAAACATCTTCTTCAGATCGTCCAGAGAAAAGAAGATTCTTGTCGGCCTGCCGTGAGGACACTGGTCAGGGTATTCTGTCTGCTCAAGGTCGGCAATAAGGTTTGAGAGTTCTTCCTGATTGAGGATTTCTTTGCCCCTTACTGAACTGTGACATGCAATCCGTGCAGCAAGATCCTTTTTAAAAGATTTGTCAGGCGCAACACCTTCGATAATACATGATGCAATATCCGAGAAAATCCCTCTTATATCAGCTTCTCTTAAAACATCGGGTAAGGAGCGAACAATAATAGTATCATGTCCAAAATCATCTGTCTCAATTCCAAAGTCTATGAGTATATGGAGGTTCTGAAGGATAACCATGTATTCTTTATGTGAAAGCTTTACCTGCCTTGGGAATAACAGCTGATGGGAATTAAGGTTAATCCCACTTAGAAATCTTTCATAGAGAATCCTTTCATGGGCAGCATGATGGTCGATGAGCGTAAGCCCTCCTTTACCTGAAAGGGCAATAAATGTGTCTCCGAGGTATATGAACGGCAACAATGCCCTGTAGGCCAGTTCGAGATTTTCGGATATTTGAGATTCATGAGTGGGAAGGGGTAAGTGGTAAGGCGATGATGAAATCTCCGGATGAGGCGGGGGAAAATCTATCGCAGGAATTCCTGTGAATTGTTTAGTATATTCAGCCCGCTCGCTCCTTACAGCTTCTCTTATGCTGCTATTTATAAAGCGATAGACCAATTCCTTATTCTCAAATCTGACCTCACGTTTTGCCGGATGGACATTCACATCCACACTGGCAGGATCAACGTCGAGAAATAGAAAGAAGACGGGATGCTTGTCATGGGGGATTATGCCTTCGTAAGCTTTATATACTGCGTGAGACACTGACTGGTCCTTTATCGGTCTTCTGTTTATAAAGATGAACTGATGGGATTTCATATTTCTGAAATTATTGACTTTTGAGATGAATGCATTCATCTTTACATTAATCAATTGTCCCTCATCCCGGCTTTTCACAAATCCCCTCAACCCCCCTTTACTAAAGGGGGGCAAGGGGGGATTATTCACCTCTGTGAGGCCTTTCATAAACTCTTCGCCGTAGACCTGCAGAATGCGTTCCTTAGGGCCGGAGGCTAAAGGAAGGCTTAAGATTTCCTTGTTGTCAGAACGAAGTCTGAAGCCGATCTCCCAGTGGGAAAGGGCCTCTTTTGTGAGTGTATCTATAATGTGAAAAAGTTCAGTGCTGTTCGATTTCAGAAACTTTTTCCTTGCAGGCGTATTAAAGAACAAGTCTCTGACTTCAACCATTGTGCCGGCAGAAGGGGAATCCTTTATCTCCCGAACCTCGCCTCCTGCTAATTCGATTGACAGACCTGAAGTGGAACCTTTTTCTCCGGTAATTATCTTCATTTTTGTTACAGAGGCGATGGATGGAAGGGCTTCTCCCCTGAAACCCATTGTCTTAATGTTGAAAAGGTCGTCTTCAGAACCCAGTTTGCTTGTTGCATGTCTTTCGTAGCAGAGTAGTGCGTCTTCCTTCCCCATTCCAGTCCCGTTATCAGATACCTTTATAAGACGCTTTCCTCCGTAGAGGATGTCAATCTGTATGTCGGTACTCCCTGCATCAATTGAGTTTTCTATCAATTCCTTTGCAACAGAAGCAGGTCTTTCGATCACCTCTCCTGCTGCAATCTTGTTTCGTAAATCTCTTGGCAGAACCTTAATCTGGGGCATAAGACATTTTAACGTACATTTTTATAAAATGCACATTAAGGACATGTACAGGAGAGAGAATATTTGCGCTCATTCTCGGTCGTTCCTCCCTGCGAGGCTTTTGCCTCTTTATTAATAGAATCTAGTTGACTATCGGCAAAAGAATCCGCTCAAATATTCTCTCTCCGGCGCATATTATCAAATGTCCAGAGAATATAAATCTTCCGTTATATCTCTTACGAAACATTCTATGGTATATTTATCAAGACATTATCAGGAGGTAATTTATGGATATTAAAAAATATGTCCTTGATAAGGCACTTGAGGCAAAAGAGGGGGCAAGGCAGATCGCGAAGGCATCTTCAAAACAGAAGAATGAAGCCCTTCTCGGTATGGCAGAGGCCTTGCAGAAACGGGCAAAGGAGCTGATTTCCGAGAACAAGAAAGACATTCAATATGCTGAGGGCAAGGGCCTCTCAAAGGCTTTAATAGACAGACTGAGACTGACGGATAAACGCATAAATGAAATGGCTCAGGGACTGATCGAGGTTTCAGCGCTGCCTGATCCCGCAGGCGAAATTATAAAGATGTGGAAGAGGCCGAATGGGATGACAGTCGGCAGGATGCGCGTTCCTATCGGACTTATCGGGATTATCTATGAGTCAAGGCCGAATGTTACGGCAGATGCAGCAAGCCTGTGTCTTAAGGCCGGCAATGCTGTTATCCTCAGAGGAGGCTCTGAGGCCATACATTCCAATAAGGCGATTGTAAAAGTTTTAAGGGATGTCATAAAAAAGAATGGTCTTCACCAAGGGGCGGTAACCTTTATTGATATGCCTGACAGGGAAGCCATAATGGAGATGCTCAGGCTCGAAGGAATAGTAGACCTGATCATACCGAGAGGCGGTGAAGCGCTTATCCGGGCTGTAACTGAAAACTCACGGATCCCGGTTCTCAAGCACTACAAAGGTATATGTCATATTTTTATTGACCGGGATGCTGATCTGAAAATGGCAGAGGAGATATGTTTTAATGCAAAGGTTCAGCGGCCTGGCACCTGCAATGCCATGGAGACCATGCTCGTTGATAAAAAGATCGCAAAGGCTTTTCTGCCTTCAATGATACAGAGGTTTAAAAAGGCCGGTGTTGCGCTGAAAGGATGTCCGCTCACAAGGAAGATAGATTCATCTCTTGAAGCGGTTCAGGAAGAGGATTTTTACAAGGAATATCTTGACCTCATCCTGAATACAAAAATAGTGGAAGATATAGATGATGCAATGGCGCATATAGCGAAGTATGGCTCTGCACACTCAGATGCGATAGTGACAAACGATTACGCTAAGGCTATGCGGTTCCTTAAAGAGGTCGATTCATCAGCTGTATTTGTGAATGCTTCCACAAGGCTGAACGATGGTTTTCAGTTCGGGCTTGGCGCAGAGATAGGGATATCCACGGATAAGATTCATGCAAGGGGGCCGATGGGGATCGAGGAGCTGACCTGCACAAAGTTTATTGTGCTTGGCAACGGGCAGTTAAGGGAATAAAGCCCTTGAAAGTCGGCATATTCGGCGGGACATTCAACCCTATACATTATGGCCACCTCAGGGCTGCTGAGGAGGTAAGGGAAAATCTCGATTTGGATAATATCCTGTTTATCCCTTCAGGAAAGCCACCTCTCAAGACAAAAGATATTGCAGATGCAAGGCACAGATATGAGATGACAGGGATTGCAATTAAGAACAACCTTTTTTTCAGACTTTCAGATATAGAAGGCAGACTGAAAGGAAAATCATACACAGTAAAGACAATCGAAGGGCTGAGCGCGCTGAATCCTGAGACAGAGTTTTACTTTATCCTTGGAATAGATGCCTTTCTCGATATCCCCAACTGGCGGCAACCGGAAAAACTCATCGCCGCCACTCATTTTATAATCATCTCCAGGCCTGGCTTCAGATTCACTGATCTGCAGATGTCCCCTTACATGAAAATCAGCAAGGCGATTCTGGAACGCCTTGATAATAAGAAAACTGTAATGCATATAGCGAAACTCAGAAGCAATATGAAGGCAGTTCTTGTCAGACTTACCCGGATAGGCATATCTTCAACAGAGATCAGAAAGCTTATAGAACAGGGTAAAAGCATAAAATATCTGTTGCCAGCAGAAGTCCAATCCTATATAATTAAGAATAAGCTTTACAGAAGTTAAAAGTTGAAAGTTAGTAGTTAAAAGTTTAAATCAGAAAAGGATACCTGTGAGAAACTTTTAACTCTTAGCTTTTCACTTTTAACTTAAAAAAGAAGGGAGGGAAAGACTTTAGAAAACAAAGAGAAAGCACTCAAAGCAGCAAAGGCAGCACTCGATAAAAAGGCTAAAGATCTTATTATCCTCGATTTACAAGGTTTGACCCAAATAGCAGACTTCTTTATCATCTGCTCGGGAGAGAGCACCACCCAGGTAAAAGCCATAGAAGAACAGATCGAAGAAGAATTTGAAGAGGCAGGCATTAAACCGCTCGGAATTGAAGGCATGAAGAATAACCTCTGGGTATTGATGGATTATGGTGATATCATCATTCATATCTTTGAAGAACAGACCAGGGCGTATTATGAGCTTGAGAAACTATGGATTGACGCCAAAAGAATACCTCTGGGATCATAAATAATGAGCAAACTGGCTGTTTTTATATTTGTTCTGTTCCTGGCAGCACTCGCCTTATTTGCCATATACAATCAAAAAGTTACTATTGTACAAATGCCGTTCGGTCAGGTTTACGAAACCCCTACGATCGCTCTCATACTCCTTTCGATTGTAATCGGAGCACTCGCGATGCTCCTTGTGTTTGTTGTCAGAGATACAAAAAGATATGTAGATAGTCTGCAGTACCAGAAAAAACAGAAGAAAGAAGCAAAAGTTCAGGAATTATACTCAAAGGCATTAAACTATCTGTTCTCCCATCATAATCAGGCAGAAGCGAAAGAATTGCTCACAGGCGTCTTAACAGAGGAACCGGAGCACCTCAATGCCTTACTTCAGCTTGGAGACATTGCTATTGCTGAAGATGATTTTCAAAAGGCGCGTGAATATTATCAGAGGGCAAGGGATCTTAATCCCAGGAACATCGAGGTCTTGTTTTCTCTTGAAAGGCTTATGGAAAAGACAGGCAGATGGACTGATGCCCTCAGGTACATTGAGGAAATACTCGATTTGGACGATAAAAATCTCTCTGCCCTTTACAAAAAAAGAGATATACTCGAAAAACAGGAAAGATGGGATGACATCGTCTTTATGCAGAAAACAATACTGAAAAACGAACATGCAGAAAAAGATAAAAACCGCGAACGGCTGAACCTTGTCGGTTACAAATATGAGTATGGAAGGTACAGTCTTGAAAGCGGGGATCTTGAAAAAGCAAAAAAGGCGTTCAGGACTGTATTAAGGTTGGAAAAGGACTTTATACCTGCAACCCTTGGACTTGCTGAAGTGCTTTTAAGGGAAGGAGAAACAGAAGAGGCAATCAACCTCCTCGAAAAGAGTTACGGGCAAACATTGTCTATGATCGTCCTTCTGAGACTTGAGGATCTGCTCATCAGTGTGGGTGAACCATTAAGGCTTATAAGGATATACAAAAATAATATATCAAAAAACCCGAATGATCCTGTTATTAAGTTTTTCCTTGGAAAACTCTATTACAGGCTCGAAATGATCGATGATGCGTTTGAGACAATGGCATCCGTTGATACAGGAGGCACTATATATCCTGAAATGCATCAACTGATGGGCAACCTCTATATGAAGAGGCATCAGATGGACCGGGCTATGCATGAATTCAAAAAGGCTCTGGATGCCCACAAGTGCGCTTTCAGTCTCTCTTACAGTTGTAAGAATTGTGCTTATACAGCTTCCGAATGGTCAGGGAGATGCACAAGCTGCAGGCAATGGAGCACCTATCAGTTAAACCTTTCTGCCTGATCATCCTTCGCATTATCTGAAATCATCGTTTTTGCTATAATACCGTTCATGTAATTCTTGCTGATATATTGGTATTTATGTCAGTTTTTTATTGTTGTCAGGAGGTAGGTTAATTTGGAAGAAAGATATGATCCACAGGCAGTTGAATTAAAGTGGCAGAAATACTGGTCGGAGAGACAACTTTATAAAACAGATGGCTCCCTCAATAAGAAAAAATTTTACTGCCTTGAGATGTTCCCTTATCCTTCAGGCGAGATTCATATGGGTCACGTAAGAAACTATGCTATCGGTGATGTGATCGCACGATATAAACGGATGCACGGATACAATGTGCTTCATCCGATGGGATGGGATGCGTTCGGACTTCCTGCTGAGAATGCTGCGATTAAGCATGATGTGCATCCGTCAGAATGGACACGCAGGAATATTGATAACATGAAGATACAGCTTAACCGCATGGGACTGAGTTATGACTGGGAGAGAGAGGTGACGACCTGCACCCCTGAGTATTACAAATGGAACCAGTGGTTTTTCCTGAAGATGTTAGAAAGAGGGCTCGCGCACAGAAAATATTCTTTTGTCAACTGGTGTCCCTCCTGTACAACTGTCCTTGCCAATGAGCAGGTTATTGATGAAAAATGCTGGCGCTGTGACAGCCTGGTTATCCAGAAGAAGCTTGAACAGTGGTTTTTCAGGATCACCCAATATGCAGAGGAGCTGCTGCAGAGCTGTGACGAATTGGATGGATGGCCTGAAAGGGTAGTCCTGATGCAGAAAAATTGGATCGGCAAGGGCGAGGGCGTAGAAGTTGATTTTCCGGTTGAAGAGATCGGAGAGAAATTGAGGATATTTACCACAAGGCCTGATACCTTATTCGGTGTTAAGTTTATGTGTATCGCACCTGGACATCCCCTGTCAGAAAAACTCGTTAAGGATAAAGGCGCCCTTGATGCGGTGAAAGCAAAATATGGCAAAGAAACCGAGAAGGTGGGACTTCTTACTGACTTCAGTGCGACTAACCCATTAAACGGTGAAAGAGTGCCTATTTATGTGGCAAACTTTGTCCTCATGGAATATGGAACAGGCGCCATTATGTCTGTGCCGGCCCATGACCAGAGGGATTTTGAGTTTGCAAAGAAATATGGTCTGCCTGTTCAGGTGGTTATTATGCCAGAAATCCCCCCTAACCCCCCTTTACTAAGGGGGGGGACAGGGGGATTGCCGGATGCTGAACTCCTTGCCGGGGCTTACGAAGATGAAGGGGTGCTGATTGATTCCGGCCAATTCACTGGTCTGCATAGCGATGTTGCGAAGAAAGAGATAGTTAAATTCATAGAAGAAAAAGGGTTAGGGAAAGCTGTTGTCAACTATAAATTACGGGATTGGGGCATTTCACGGCAGAGATATTGGGGCACACCTATACCTGTATTGTACTGTGATAGGTGCGGAATTGTTCCTGTTCCGGAAAAAGATCTGCCGGTTATACTGCCTGAAAATGTGAAGATTACCGGAAAGGGCAGCTCCCCGCTGCTTGAATCAGAGGCTTTTTTATTTGCCGAATGCCCTCAATGCAGAGGCAGGGCAAGGCGTGAGACCGATACAATGGACACATTTGTCGATTCCTCATGGTATTTCATCAGGTATTGCTTTAAAAAGGGAGATATAGATCTAAAATCGGAAATTATAACACGGGAATCAGGACTCAAATACTGGATGCCTGTCGACCAGTATATAGGCGGCGTTGAGCATGCAGTGCTTCATCTCCTGTATTCGAGGTTTTTTACAAAAGTGATCCGTGATCTTGGCCTTCTGAATATCAATGAACCTTTTCAGAATCTTCTCACTCAGGGCATGGTCATTAAAGATGGCTCAAAGATGTCAAAGTCAAAGGGCAATGTTGTAGACCCTAACTATCTAATCCGGAAATACGGGGCTGATACATCAAGGCTGTTTTCATTGTTTGCTGCCCCGCCCGAGAAAGACCTTGACTGGTCGGACAAAGGCGTTGACGGCGCATACAGATTCCTTAACAGATTATGGGGGATCGTATATAAAAACCGTGAAGGTTTAAGTTTAAAACGTAAAGTGATCGGAGAACCTGCCAAGACTTTACTCTTGTATAGAAAGACTCATCATACAATTAAAAAGGTTACAACGGATATCGAGCGGGAGTACCACTTTAATACAGCTATAGCAGCATTGATGGAACTGGCAAACGAAATAACTGCATTTGAACCGAAAAAGGATGAAGAATGGGGTATTCTTAAGTTTGCAATAGAACAGCTCCTCCTTCTCCTCTCGCCATTTTCTCCCCATATCTCGGAAGAGCTCTGGGGTGCGCTTGGAAACAAGCCGAGCATATTTGAGCAGAAATGGCCCGAATGGGATAATGAGGCTGCAAAAGAAGATATGATCGAACTTGTTGTGCAGGTTAACGGCAAGCTGAGATCAAAGATCATTATAACCGCAGGTATCCCTGATGATGAGATAAAAAAGATCGCCTTTGATGATAACAGGGTCAGAGAAATTATTGGCGGCAAAACAATCAAAAAGGTTATTATTGTCAGGGGGAAATTGGTTAACATAGTTATCGGGGAATGATGAGAGCGAAGAGCGAAGAGCAAAGAGCTGAAAGCAAAAAAACTATTAGTTATATCTTGTGCTCTTTCCTCATTCTTTGCTCTATGCTCTATGCTCTATGCTTATTTGGTTGTGGTTATTCGATCCAGAACAAGGCATCTCTTCCTTTTCAGGCAATCCAGATCGGAAAAATAGAGAATGTAACTATTGAGCCTAAACTTCAGGACATACTCTATAGGGCGCTTACAGATGAGTTTTTAAAACATGGGGTTTCTGTTAATCGTGATGCAGGATATAAACTGAGCGGTAGAATTAATCATTTCGAATTGCTCATACTCTCGGAAAAATCAGACATAGCAACAGAATATGAAGTAGTAATCAAGGGGAATTTCATCCTTACAGACCCTTCAGGAAAGATTAAGGAATTAAAAAATACAGGCTCTCCGTTTATAATCTCTTTTTCAGGCCCCGGACCATTGAATAACCTCATCGCATCTAAAGAGCTGGCCTCAGAAAAGGCCATGAGAGATATGGCTATGGAAATAGTCGGCATTATTCTTTATCAATGAGCTTCCAGACATTTCTTAACGCAGTAGAAAAAGGTTTGCCGGCCCCTGTTTATATGTTTTACGCATCAGATCTGTTTCTCATCAGGGAAGCTATGGATGAGATAAAGAGACTTGTGCCTGAGACCGAAAGAGATTTCAATTTCCACATATTGGATCTTACAATGCAGGGAGAAGACAGCATAACATTAGAGCAGATATTGAATGTGGCAAATACAGTTTCTTTCTTCGGCGGGAGAAGATTTACTATCCTCTCAGGAAACATTCAGAAGCTATTAAAGAAAGACCTTGAAAAATTGCATGTATATATATCAAATCCGGCCGAGGGTTCAGTCTTTGTGATACTCCATAGCGGGTTATTAAGCAAAGATGCGAGGGAGAAATTCAAGGCATTAAAACCTATATCCCTCGATATGAGAGAATCAGAAATCCCTTTCTGGATAAAAAAGAGGGCTCGGATAAAGGGCATGGAAATATCTGATGACGCAATCGATTTTTTAATAGGCCTTCATGGTCCGGACCTTGGTTTGCTTGCAGCAGAGATCGAGAAGATTTCCCTGCTGGGCAAGGAAAAGGTTCATACGGATGACATCTCTGAAATAGTTACAGGGGGTAGGCTTTACAGTATATTTGACCTCACAAATGCACTCAGGGGAAGAGATCCCGGGCGAGTCTTCAGGATTTATAAGACATTACAGGAGACCTCAGACGATTACAGCCTGATTGGCGCCCTGAACTGGCAATACGGACGCCATATCCATTCAGGCGGCAATCAGGCAGAAAATGAATATCTTCTCAGGGTATTCGAACTGTTAAACAGTGTTGATAAAGATATTAAAAGCTCAGGGAGAATCTTCCCTATGGAGTATCTGCTGATTAAGCTGCTCCGGCTGCAGGAAGGGCGTTTACCTTCTTCGTAAGCCGGGATATTTTCCTTGAAGCAGTATTATCATGAATAACACCTTTTGAAGCAGCCTTATTGAGCGCTGAAACAGCCTTGAGAAGGGCTTTGCCTGCGTCTTCTCTGTTGCCTGAAGCAATCGCCTCTTCAACTTTCTTTATGATAGTTTTAACAGAGCTCAATACACTCGTGTTGCGAAGATTTCTTTTTACAGCCTGTCTCGCCCTTTTCATGGCTGAGAGATTTTTCTTTGGTCTTGCTTTTGCCGGCAATTCAATCCTCCTGATTAATTTAGATGTTTAAACTACCATAAAACGGGGTATAAAAGCAACAAAGGTTCCTTTTCAGAATCCTGTGCATTTAACGGGATATTATAGGATGCCTAAATTTTAGCCTCTAAGGATAAAAGCCAGTAATCAGAAGGCGAGGCATTGATTTTCTCAAGAGACTCTTCTGTAACCCAGTGGGAGTCGTCTTCAAGACTGTAAAAATATGTATCTATCCCGAAGAACCCATCCAGGAAATGAGTGATGACATGCAGCATCTTTGACTTATAGCCATGAGGAAGCGCTTTCAGGTCATTAAGGGTTTTTATCTCTTCTGCCTGAAGTTTCTCTATAAGATCATTGACTATCTGCCGGTTTTTCAGGATTGCTTCATTCAGTCTGTCCTCAAACCCTGAGTCTGCAGCAGAGAGGGATTTATTTTCCAATATCGCAATGTAAGAGTAACGGACCAGCTGGTATTTTTCAAAAAAAAGCAAAACCTTTTTTTTACAGGCCTGAAAGTCTGAACCTTTTACAAGGATTTCATGATGATATTCCGTTTTTCTGATATCTTCATGCCTGTCCAATATATCCTGAAATGGCATTTCTAAACCCTCTATATTTTTTAATAGGTTATCAGTATTTATGATTCATTTCAATGAATTTTAGCTTCCAGATATTTCCCTCCCCCCTTGAGGGGGGAGGGTTAGGGAGAGGGTGTTAGATATTTATTTCTTTCACCCTCCCCTTAATCCCCTCCCCTTGTATGATAGAGGATGCATATTTTCTTCAATATGACATCGCTGTGTTCTTAGCGCAGGGGTCTTATCTATAAGATTATCTGCATTCCGAATGCTTCAATTTGGCTTTTGTGGTAATATTAATTCCATGACAAAATATAAACCTGTATCACTAAAAAAGGTTAAGACCTGTTCAATAAGTAAAAGAAAAAGCAAAGTCTCTTTAGCTGTTGTTGCGTCAATTCCTGCAAAAGGTGAAACATTCCGGAGATTTCTCGATTCACTCCCGGACATCCTTGCCGCGAAAAACTTTAAGGCTGCTGTTGCTGCTGTAGTTAAGGCAAGAAAGAATAACAGGCCTGTAGTTATTGGTATGGGAGCACATCCGATCAAAGTGGGTCTCTCACCCCTGATCATAGACCTTATGAAAAAGGGAGTTATAACCGCGATAGCCACAAACGGCGCCTGTATAGTCCATGATTTTGAGTTGTCTTATATAGGGCACACTTCTGAAGATGTCGGAAAAGAGCTCTGCAAAGGAACGTTTGGAATGGCAGACGAGACCGGGACATATCTGAATAAGGCCATAAAAAATGGTCTTAAGAAGGGATTCGGCATAGGACAATCCGTAGGGGAGATGATTTACAGAAGTTCTTTCAGGTTTAAGAACAGAAGTATTTTTGCCAATGCCTATGAGCTTGGCATCCCTGCAACCGTGCATGTCGCAATCGGCACTGATATTATTCATATGCATCCTGAGGCTGACGGTATGGCTATAGGAGAGGGGAGCTTCAGGGACTTCAGGCTTTTTTCCGCTGTTGTATCTGATCTTGAAGGCGGTGTTTACATCAATCTCGGTTCTGCCGTCATCATGCCCGAGGTTTTCCTGAAAGCATTGACAGTAGCGAGAAATCTCGGCAATAAGGTTGAGAATATTACAACGGTCAACATGGACTTTATCCAGCATTACAGGCCTGCAGAGAATGTGCTCAGAAGGCCGACCATGAATAGAGGCACGTGTTATGCCCTGACCGGACACCATGAGATTATGTTCCCTTTATTAGCTGCTGCAATAATAGAAGAGATTGGTTAAATAGCAGACAACCAGTGTGTATAACCTCATAAGTTTTTCGGGTATATTTTTTCTTATGGCCTTTGCCTGGCTGCTTTCTGCAAACAGAAAGGCAATCAACTGGCGTGTTATCATCTGGGGGACTCTGCTTCAGCTCATGCTGGCATTTTTCATTTTTATTGTGCCTGCAGGTTCAGGGATATTCCTCTTCATAAACGATGCGGTGGTTAAAGCGCTTGAGAGCTCAACTGCCGGAACGAGATTCCTTTTTGGCAGGCTCGCCCTTCCGCCAGGAACTATAAATGAGGCTGGTGAAGAATCTTTGGGTTTTATCCTCGCATTTCAGGCCTTGCCCACGATTATATTCTTTGCGAGTCTTATGGCAGTGCTTTACTATGCCGGAATAATGCCCAGACTCATAAAAATTTTCTCAAAGGTTTTTACAAAGCTGATGAGAATAAGCGGTGCAGAATCCCTCAGTGTATCAAGCAATATCTTTGTGGGTGTTGAGGCAAACATGACTATATTCCCACATCTTAGCAGCATGACCCGCTCTGAATACTGCACAATCCTTGCTGCGGGCATGTCAACTACAGCCTCCAATGTCCTGGCCCTCTATGTCTTCCTGTTGTAAAAACAGTTCCCTACTATAGCAGGCCACCTTGTTTCTGCATCTATCCTCTCTGCCATTGCAGCTATTGTGATATCAAAGATCATCATGCCTGAAACAGAAAAACCTGAGACCCTGGGTATTAATATGGAACCGCATTATGAAAAAGAGTCTTCACTGATGGAAGCGATTATTAATGGTGCAAATGAAGGTGTGAAGATGGTTATTGGAATAATGGCGCTTCTTCTCGCATTTCTTGGGATTGTTGCGCTGACAGACCTTATCCTGTCAGGCATAGGGTTGCGGCTCAACAATCTTTTCGGCATTCAGATAGACTGGTCATTAAAAAGCATTTTAGGATATTTGTTTTATCCCTTTGTACTTACTAATGACCGTATTAGTAATTGAAGATATTCTACGTGTTTCTGCAGAGTTAAGAACAGATTCTGTGAACCCTTTGTTCAAACTGCAATATAGGTAAGGGAAGCTTAGACTAACGGGTAACATATGGTGGTTAGGCACTGGCACAGGCCAGAAAGTCAAGAAAACAATATTACACCTAACACTTATAATGCCCCGCAATGTCAATAGAAAAAGCGATCCTAATCGGAAATAGAAAAGATAAAATTCTATTTCCTTTTCCTTAGAGGGGATAGGAGAGGGGACGTTGCCAACTTTGACAACTTACTGAGTGACTGAGCATAGGATAGGAAAATGATTGTCCAACCAGTCGTTTCAGCGGGGGACCTGCTGATCTCGTTGTTATGCCCATCAATAATTTTCCAACACTTTATTGTCAAACCGATTTACGCAAGCTATAATAATCCCAAGATGAGGTGTTATGCTTTTATTTAAATGGGATACAGACAAAGCAAAGAAGAACATAAAAATTCACGGTGTTTCTTTTGATGAGGCAAGCACTGCTTTCAAAGATGATTTATCATTGACAATTTATGATCCTCTGCATTCTGAGGAAGAAGACAGACTAATTCTAATTGGAAATTCCTGCAAGAATCGTCTGTTGGTAATTGTTCATATAGAAATAGGGGACAAAATCAGAATAATAAGCGCAAGAAAAACAACAAAAAAGGAAAGGAAGCAGTATGAAGAGAATGCGAAAAGACCCTGACATGCTGGAAGAATATGATTTCAGCAAAGGCATTCGGGGGAAGTATGCAAAAAGGTATGCAGAAGGAACAAATGTTGTAGTCATTGAACCCGATGTTGCAAAATACTTCCCTGATCATGACTCTGTAAACAAAGCATTAAGATCATTGACTGAAATTATCAAGAGGCAGAAAAAAATCGCATAACCTGTCACTCCACAGGATGCGGCATGACAAACGCCGCACCTGGGAGCTCTGTCGTTAAGTCAAAAAATATGAATAGATGATTTGAAGTTTTTTCTTTTGGAGAATATAATTTATATATGGAAAAGATAAAATATATTTATTGGCAGGACGAAGAAATGTGGCTTGGATATTTGGAAGAGTATCCTGATTACATGACGCAAGGGGAGTCAGTTGAAGAACTTGAAGATAATCTAAAAGATATTTTCAAGGAACTTACGAGCGGCAATATCCCATGTGTCCGTAGAGTTGCAGAACTCCAAGTCTCTTGAAAAGAACAGATTTAATAAGAGAGATTGAAAAGATTGGGTGTGTCTTTATCAGACACGGAGGGAAACACGGCTGGTATCAAAATCCAAAGTCAAAAGCTGTGCAGCCAATACCAAGACACAGAGAAATCAATAATAACCTCGCCAAAAATATAATCAAAAAATTAACATAAATTTACTTATCTTATGGGGATCAGTGTTTTCAATCCCGAAAGCTTTCGGGACTGGTTGTCCGGTCAAGCCAGACAATGACAAAATACGACTTTATGGGCAGGCTCTACATCCCATAATACATAAACATATAGGAGGGGAAAATGAACGCAGTGATTGAGGCAATCAGGAAGAGACGGTCAGTGAGATCTTATGAGTCAAAGACCATTCCAAGGGATATCATCAACATGATAATAGAGGCTGGGAATGAAGCGCCATCTGCAATGAACAGCCAGCCGTGGAGGTTTGTCGTTGTCGAAGATAAGAAGATCAAAGAAAAGCTCCTCGGCGCTGCGCTGCCGAATGCAAAGAAGATTTTGGAAATTGTTAAAGATGCTGATCCAGGAAGATACCAGATGATAGAAAAACTCTATAGAGAGTTAAAGGATCCTGTTTACTATTCTGCTCCTGCAGTTATCTTTGTTATTGGTTCCGGACGGTATGCGGATCATTCATGTCCTTTGGCCTGTGAGAATATGATGCTTGCTGCCCATTCATTGGGACTGGGAAGCTGTTGGGTTGGTTTCGGGGCTATGGTAACTGAGGATGCTGAGGTAAGAGGCTTGCTTGAATTAGTGGAGGATGAAAGGATATTCGGCCCTATCCTCATCGGTTATCCAAAGGGTTATCCTGAACGCCCACCGAAGAGAGACCCTCAGGTAAAATGGCTTTAGCCCAGATTAGTCACAAACTTTTCTGATTGAACTAAGGACAGAGTATTCTCGCTCATTCTCAGTCGTTCCTCCCTGCGAGGCTTCAGAAACCGATTTCCCTGGGCGCTCTCGGGCATGGGATTACATCGCGAATATTGACCATTCCGGTAATGTATTGCACCAGCCTTTCAAAGCCGAGTCCGAATCCTGCGTGAGGCGCTGAACCAAACCTGCGCAGGTCAAGGTACCACTGAAGGTGTTCGACCGGAATCCCCGAATGCCTTAACCTCTCTTCGAGAACACTCAGCCTCTCTTCACGCTGGCTTCCGCCGATGATTTCTCCGATCTTCGGAACCAGCATGTCCATTGCAGCAACTGTCCTGCCATCATCATTCAGTCTCATGTAAAATGCCTTGATGTCTTTGGGATAGTCAAACACTATGACGGGTCCTTTGATGACTTTGTCTGTTAGATACCGCTCATGTTCAGACTGTAAATCAGAGCCCCATTCGACTGGAAATTCAAATCTCTCTTTTGCGCCCTGCAATTCTTTTATCGCGTCTGTGTAAGACATATGGACGAAGGAAGTGTCTGCAAGCTTTCTTAATTCTTCGGGTGAAATCCTCTTGTAGTGGTTTTCAAGGAAAGAAAGTTCCTTTTCCCCTTTTTCAAGCGCCTTCCTGCATAGAAAGCGGAAAAAATCCTCTGCCAGTCTCATATCGTCTTTCAGGTCAGCAAAGGCCATTTCCGGTTCGATCATCCAGAACTCTGAGAGATGGCGTGTTGTGTTGGAGTTCTCAGCCCTGAACGTCGGACCGAAGGTATAGACATTGCCGAGTGACATCGCCAGAAACTCTGCCTCAAGCTGACCGCTTACGGTCAGGAAAGCTCGTCTGCCGAAGAAGTCCTGAGAAAAATCTATCCCTCCATCGTCTTTGCCCGGAGGGTTTTCAAGATCAAATGAAGTCACTGAAAACAATTCTCCTGCGCCTTCACAGTCGCTGGATGTGATAACAGGAGTATGTACCCAGACAAATCCCCTGTCCTGGAAAAACTCATGGACTGCAGAGGCAAGTATATTGCGCAGCCTGAATACTGCACCGAAGGTATTTGTCCTTGGCCTGAGATGAGCAATCTCTCTGAGGAATTCGAGGGTATGCCCCTTCTTTTGCAATGGATATTTTTCAGGATCTGCCTCGCCAAAGACCTCCAGCTCGGAAACTTCCATTTCAAACTTCTGGCCCTTTGCAGGAGATTCTTTGAGTATGCCTTTTGCCAGGATGGCAGCTCCGGTATTACAGTGAAGAAGCTGTTGAAACCCGGGAGCTCCGCTGTTTATGACAAGCTGAAGCGTTTCCTGTGTGGAGCCATCGCTCAAAACAAGGAAGGCAAACCCCTTTGACTCCCGCTTCGACCTTACCCATCCGCATACAGTAACCGGTTTTCCGAGATACGCATCGGAAAGAATATCTTTTATAAGGATTCGTTCCACAACAACCTCCCTTTTTACATTTCTTTACAGCCGTGATATGCTAACCGCCTGCTGTTTTCAGCGCCTCAAACCTTTCCTCAAACTCCCTTGATTTTACACCAAGCTCATCGGTGAGAGTTTCAAGCTCGTCAAAGAGGATGTCGATTTTTTGTCTTGACTCATGAATCGAGACAGAAAGCTGCCTGATCGATTCTCCGTGCCCTTTCACAGAAGCCTTAATGAGCGCTTTTGTATCCTGCTCGATGCCCTGTTCAAGCCGGGTGATGGTCTCTTCCATTTCAAGTATCCTCGACTGAATCGGCACGAGAGTTCTGGAGCGGCTGTTGATTAATTCAGCCTTAATCCTCCTTAAATCTTTCTTGTTTGTAGCGTTTCCCTTTTGTCCTGAATTCTGCCTGCTGCGGACTGTAGACTCAGTCTCGTCTTTCCAGCCTGTTCTTTCGAGAAAGTCCTGGTATGTGCCCTCAAAAACCTTTACGCTGTCGTCATCGAAAACAATAAGCCGTGTGGCAACTGCATTCAGAATCATTTCGCTGTGCGTTACGATTACAACAGCGCCTGAAAATGCGTCTATAGCCGCAAGCAGAGAGTCCACTGATTCCATATCAAGGTGGTTGGTGGGCTCGTCCAGCAATAACAGATTGGCAGGGCTGACAATAAGTTTGCCTAAAAGCACCCTGCTTTTCTCCCCTCCGGAAAGCACTTTTATTTTTTTAAGCGCAGTATCACCTTCGAACATCATGATGCCGCAGATGTTCCGTGCAGCGTTTCTGTTGTAATCCGGGAGTGAATCCAGTATCTCTTTTTCGACTGTATTTTCAGCAGTGAGCCGCTGGATATTTGTCTGGCCGAAATAGGCAAGTTTTAAGTGCACATGGTGGGCCACTGAACCATTGAGTGGTTGCAATTCAGCGGCCAGCAGGTTCAGCAGAGTTGTCTTGCCTTTCCCGTTTTTCCCGATGACAGCAATCCTGTCCTTTTTGCCGAGGGTCAGATTCAGACCGTCTATAAGCCGGGGACCTTCCGGCTCAAACGAAAAGGAGATATCTTTTGCCTCGATCAGCCATTTTCCTGTAAATGGTGATTGGATAAATTCGAATTCAAGGTCTTTTATCCCGGACATCTTTTCAAGTTTCTCTCTTTTCTGGAGGGCCTTTATCTTTGACTGAACTGCCCGCGCCCGGGTTGCCTGGGCCCTGAACCTGTTTATGAACTGCTCTGTTTCCTTTCGTTTCTTGTCTTCATTTATCCTCGTCTGTTCGTAGACTTCCTCTTCCATGAGTATCTGCTGGTATAGCTTATGGGTGGGGCCCTCTATCTTCCGTATCTTGTTACGGTGTATACCCATGGTATGGGTGGTTACGCTGTCCATAAACTCCCTGTCATGGGTGATCAGGATAAGCTCCCCCCTCCAGCCCTTAAGGAACCTTGTGAGCCATCGTATCGAGACGATGTCAAGGTAGTTGGTAGGCTCGTCAAGTAAAAGCAGGTCTGGTTCAGAGACGAGCAGTTTTGCAAGATTCAAACGGACCTGGAAGCCTCCGGATAGGTCAAGGGGATGGCGTAAAAGATCCTCCATCGAAAACCCGAGGCCCATCAGGATCGTCTCTGCCTTATAGGATTCATCCCTGCCGTCATCAGGGGTTTTAAGACCGAGACAGGTTTCTCTTAGCACTGAATCTTCGCTGAACGCAAGGTGCTGTGAGAGATAGCCGACCGTGTAATTATTGGGAATACTGATAACGCCTTCATCAGGTCTTTCCTCACCGGTTATCATCCTGAGGAGAGTCGTCTTGCCATGGCCGTTCCTGCCCACAAGCCCGATACGTTCTCCTGCGTTGACCGTAAACCCGATGTCATCGAATATGACCTGAGTGCCGTATGCCTTGTAAAGGTTACTGACCTGTATCATGCAGATATTTTAACTGATGGACGCAATTAAACCCAAAAACAAAGTCAATCTGTCACTATGCCATACTATGCCATATTTGGCCTGACTTCAGGCATCGACTGAACTATAATGTTATATAGGCAATCATCAGGAGTCAAGAATGATTAATAATGATTAATAATGATATATTGCGGCAATTACGGTACGCTTTGAATTTATTTATCAATAAGCCGAAGTAAGATCATGCATCATATTCTTTCATATGCCCCTGATTGATTCCTTGCTGTCAATTGACAGTCACAAAACAGCAGATACACTATGTTTTTCAGCAATCGAAAAGATTTTGGAACCTCATACGAAAGAACCAAAAATGATAATGGAGGAAGTTTTCTGAATTTTATTTGTTGTCTGCTTGCCGGATAATCGTTCCTTTATCTCAATCTTGTCCCGCAGTTTTTGCATATGCGTCTGTTTATATCATTGCCGATATATTTATTGCATGAAGGGCATCTCCAGTTGAAGACGCTGAACACGATAAAGGCTGCAATGAGTAAAACCTGCGCTGAAAAGATACTACTCTTTGAAAACTCTCCGAAGAGATCAGGACGTTTATAAAGCAAGACAAGAAATAAAAGAAACAACAGCGTTAAAGATATGGCAAGATACTGAAGGTTTTGGCGCAATCTGAAATCCTGTTTGATCTGGTTATCGTCTCTTCTTTGCATAATTTTCACAATATTATACCTCTAATTTTTTAGCTTTTCAAAATTGTTTCGTCAACATTTTTTTAAATGTGAAGAGGCGTTGGCGTTATAAGAATACGATTTTTGCTTTTTTCTATCTCCCGAACGTCCCATCACAAAGAACGGTGCATGGTTTGAGGTAAATACCGGAGGTTCGTTTTTGAGGATTGCCGAAACTGCAGGGTGTCGTTTGAATTCATTTTCGAGGAACAACCGTACATGCTTTCTGTCCCATCCATATGGGTGGGTAAAGTTAGTGTAAAGGGAAAGGTCTCCTTCATAGAATCCTCTCGTCTCGAGTCCCGGATTGTTTACCCCACAGACGGGCATATTAAATATAGCGAGATTCAGGAAGTCTATGCTGTTGCTGTTCTTAACAATGAATTCAAGGGTCTTCTTAGCAGCTCTCTCAGTCTCCACCGGTGTCCCGAAGATGAGGTAGACATAGGCAGCTATTCCTGCTTTTTTCAGGTTCTTCAGGACAGCAGAAGCTGTTTCAACAGTGATCCCTTTCCGGAGTGCATCGAGCACTTCCTGATCCCCTGATTCAATGCCAAGTTTCAGCATTACACATCCGGCCTGTTTGAGAGACATGCAGAAATCAGGATCAGTCAGATGGGGGCCGATGCGCGCGAATCCGTACCACGGAACACTTAAGTTTTCGCCGGCAAGCGCATTGAGAAGAGCCGGACTTACAGCATTGTCGAGAAGGTGGATAAGCACGGGATTGGTCTTTTCCGTAAGGGTCTTTAGGTTTGAAATAACCTTCTGCGCCGGGATAGGAACATAAGGATTGCCTTCTGCATTCTCAGGACAGAAAGCGCACCTGTTCCAGTAACATCCTGCAGAAGCGCTATAGGGCAGGATAAAACCGGGTGAAAAGTAACTGTCACACGGCAGATCATAATAATCCGGCATCGGCATTTCTTTTTCAGCAGTATCAATCCCAAGGAGCGACAGGAGATGATACTCGCCAGGCCCTGCTACAAGCTCATCTGCAAGTCCGGAGAAGGGATTTTTCCAGAAGGGACTTTTTAACCATGATGTAATAAGCCCTCCTCCCAAAATTACTTTTATCCCCGGAAATTCATGCCGTATGAAACCGATCATCGAAAAGGCAGACAATGCCTGGCTCAGATAGTTGAGGGAGATGCCTGCCACCGATGGCTTTTTCTCGCGGAAAAGTCCTTCAATCCTCGACCGGAAATACGTATAAAAGGGGTTCAGTTCAGGTCGTTCTGCAGCAGCCAGAAGGTCGCTGCTCCTTAAGGGAGAAAGCCCGTCATGTTCGTAATTCACCAGCCCCACTGCGGTGTCAGACCGGGAAATTTTAGCAAGGGCCCTGCCTGTATCCCTGACTGCCCTCTTGTAACGGTCGATATGCCGGTATAAAAAGGGGTCTCTCATGGAAGAAAGGTTGCGGTCACGATTGCGGAATGCCCTCCTCGTCCACGCATCACGCGCTTTTTCAGGGGTGACAGGCCCCCTGAGCAGATAAAGGAGACCCTCTATATTCGCATCAAGGAGTTGGTGATCAACTCCGCTTATCCGAAGTATGGCCGAAAGCCTCGCAATGCCTGCAGGCGGTTCGCATGGCTTTGCAACCGGAGGGTAAATGAGGATTATCAAAGTTCAGAGCGTATTGAGTTCATCGTAAAAGGCAGACGACTTGGAATAATACGGAACCTTTTCTCCTGTGGTAACGTACTGATAAACACCTGCGACAACAGAACCTGCAACAACGCCTGCAGCTGCGCCGAAGAGACTGCCTTTTGCAGGATGTTTCCGTTCAGCAAGCATGCCAAGGAAAGTCCCTGCAGCAGCAGAGATTCCAAGCCATATGAGATAATGTGACTTTTTCATAGGATAAGTATTTTTTTGCAACATAATATAATACCACGAACTGCTGCCGGTACGCAGTTGAAGGGATTTCGTATATAATTATTTTAAGGTTTTTATTTTCTATTTATGTTTTGTTTAAATCAAATTGAGAGGGAGAAGTAAATGTCAGAGATTAATAATAGATTAAAAGAAATATCAGACAAAATAGGTGAGCACATAACAACTGTTAAGGGAACGCTGGAGCTTTTGGATGCATCTGTTTCAGAGGATGATTTGCACAGCCTTATTCTCAAGGCTATAGAGAGAATGGAGAAGGTGCAGAGATTGTCTGATGAATTGTTTGCAGCGTTTACGCAGGTATTGGAGAAACTGAATGAGGCAAAAGGCAGCAAAGGGGCAGATGATTCCCGATAAGATAAACAATAGTATGATTATGCAGTCATGATGATGATGACAGCAGTCATGATGATGATTGACAATAGGGGGGATGTCTGGTAGGATGATTCAACGTGCAAAAGATTTCAGTTACATCATGAAGATGTAAATACTTTATAGAAAGAGGTAAAGATGAAAATTAAGACAATTGCCAAGAAGGTGAAGAAAGTTGAGAAAAAGGTTGCCAAGCAGGTAAAAAGCGTAAAGAAAGATGTTGCCAAAAAAGTAAAGGATGTAAAGAAAACAGTTGCCAAGCAGGTAAAGGTTGTGAAGAAAACGGTTGCCAAGCAGGCAAAGGCTGTAAAGAAGCTGGTCTAAAAAACAAGAATTTCTATATAGGCCGTCTCAGGGTATAGACACGTTGCTGCGACTACCATTTTGCTTGCTTACATAAACTATATAGCTTCTTAGCCTGAGGGCAGGCATATTTCCTGCATCGCAATGGACGTTTATCATGGATGCCGCATTTAAAGGTTGTGCGGTCGAGATACGGGCAGTATCCATCAGTGTCCCGGGCAATGTAAAAGGGCTTTTCAGCATTGTACTTGTAAAACTCTTTTTTAGCTTCCTCTTGAGTCAGGGCAAAGGCATAAGCGCAGCAGAAAGCCTTGCATGTTGCAGTTATCGATGCACAATCGACTACTACATCCGGCTCTGCATCATCCTCCAATCCATATGCCTTGCCATTGATCATGACCATCCGCTCAAGTGCGATTTCCATAATTTTCTCCCTCTCTTCTTTGGATAGATGGAGGGAATCAAGTGTCTTGCGCGGGAAAATTTTACTATCCTTATTCATAAGTAATTGCCCTGCAATATCTTTTTATGAACTCAAAAATGCCTTTAGATAAAACCACAGAGTTCACAGAGGTATTTTAAACTTTTAAAAGACTTTTAGTTTCAAGCAATTCTCTGTGTCCTCATGTATATTTTAAAAACAATTAAGATTCAATCCTATATAAAATAGTGTACAGAGGAAATTGTAAAAACTGATAAGTTCTCTTTTATTATCAAAATATTTCTCCGTGTTCTCTGTGGTTAATTGCATTTTTTTTAGATTAAAAGTTTCCGCGCGAGAGCCCCCGGATAATGCGAATGGCATCCTCAACCGTGTTTGCTCCGTGGATCAAATCCATGTCCTCGCTGCTTATGGTGCCCTCAGCCAGCATGGTGTCGTTCATGAACCGGCGGAGATGGTCCCAAAATTCCCTGACCATGCCTACGACTGGAAATCGCTCAAGTTTTCCGGTCTGAGCGAGCGTAATCACTTCGAAAGCCTCATCAAGCGTGCCAAACCCGCCCGGCATCACGACGAATGCAGTGGAGTATTTTACAAGCATCACCTTGCGCACGAAAAAGTGCTCAAATTCGATGAACTTGTCGAGGTATGGATTTGGTTTCTGTTCAAATGGTAGCTTGATATTGCAGCCGAGGCTTAAGCCCCCGCCTTCTTTGGCGCCGCGGTTTGCAGCTTCCATGATGCCTGGTCCGCCTCCTGTCATGACAGCATAGCCTGCATTGGCGAGCGCACGTCCAAGTTCGCGCGCCAGTTCGTAGTAGCGATGTCTTTCCTGAAAGCGCGCTGATCCAAAAACCGTTACACATGGACCATCAAAATCAAAACTCTCAAAGCCGTGCAGGAACTCGAGAAAGAATCTCACCGCGCTCTCGAGATCTTCTCCCCGTTTCCGGCGGCCCGAGAGAAAGAGTTTCTCTGCGCCTACGACCTGACCAAGCAGTGAAGAGGACTGCAAGACTTCCGACAATCCTTTGTTATTCATAGCACACTCCTTTTAAGGTGATGTGTTCAACAGGCAGAATAAAAAACTGATGTTTCAAGACCCTACTTGCTATTCTTTTCAAAATTTATACTCTAACTAAATCTAAAACCCAATCAATATCAATTATTCCACCTCGTCCATTTCTGTCAAATCTCATATAACGATTCTTGATTTTGTAGCCCCACTTGTTGGTTATTCTAAAACCATTTCGCTCCGCAATTTCCGTCAAAAAGTTAGCAGTATAAAAGAAAATGTTGCTTACTGAACTGTCGCCGACTACCATTATATAATGCCTGCCTTTGTCTAAGCATTTTGATATTTCTGCAAAGTGGTTTTCCATACCCACAAAATATTTGAATGTAATGTAGGCATGTTTATGCCCGTTTATCTTGTCTGTTTTAAATACCTTTTGAATCTTATTGTCCAGTTTTTTAATTCCTATAGTTGTTTCAAACGGTGTATATTTTACAAACTCTTTTTTATGAAAATGTTTTGTCCCAATGTATTCTTTTTTCTTTTCATTCTGTTTTGACTGTGTTTGTATGCCAAATAAATCTCCAATCCAAAATAATTCAACCATCTGATTGTAAATATAATCTATAGCTTTGATATAGGGTGGCGAAGTGATTGCTAAATTTATATGTTGTCCTTTCAGTTTTACTTTTAACGATTCTGTACTTGATGAACAAATAATCCGATTTCTAAGTTTAGGAATGTTTTCAGGGAACTTAGCAATTCTCTCCTTGAACAAATCAAGTTGTAAAAGAAAAAGACTCAATGGTTCTTCAGGGGTTTTAATGTGAGTGTGTGAAACATAAGTTTTTTGCGACTCATTATCTGCATAAGAAACACGCCGTATTATAGATGAAAAACATATAATTAAAAGATGCTGAATATCTTTAATGCTTTTATTATTGCCAAATCTTTCAGGAATCTGATTAATGAGAGTCCGTATTATTGAAAGCTTGTTTATTGTTTCTTTAGGAAACCAATGTCCAATCGTTTCGCATTCCGGCTTAAACTCTCCTCTTTTTTTCTTTTTAACTCCTTTTGCAAGCCAGTTTGAAACTTTGTTTAGCTCTGCAGTATTAACATTCGTGGTTTTGACTTTCGCGATCAGACATGATAAAGGATCTATGTCAATACCAATTACATTATGTCCTGCTAAAATTCCTTCTGCTAAAGTTGTGCCTGAACCACAGAATGGGTCTAATATAGTTTTGTTTTTTTGTCCTGCCAAATATTTATTGATTGCCCATTTTGGGATATGCGGAATGAATTTAGCCGGATATTTATGAAAACCGTGTGTATAGGCAGTTACATTATTTGTGCGTATATTCAAAATTGAATCTTGCTTAATTTCAGCCGGTATGACTTCTTTTACAAAAAGGTAATCATGCATTCTAATTATCTTTCAAGTAATACAATACTCTCTCTTAAATAGTTTTTCAGATAATCCAATTCCTGTTTTTGTTGAGAGCTTGTAGTTAAATGCCTTGTAACAAAGATGCTTTTTACTTTAAAGCCTATTTCTCTTGCAATTTCAGCAATTAAACTATCTGTTGGAATAATTACACCTGAATAAGCAGAATTGCCAACAACAATTCCTATATAACCATTTTTAGTTGTTTGTTGGTAGAGTTTATTTAAGAGAGTGTAGATATCATCAAAATAACCTCTTGCAACATTCGGAATATTATTATTCCAAAGTTTTTGAGGTTCAAAAAAGCTTATAAGATTTTCAAGGTATTCATTCTTATAAATTATTGGCTTATGATTTAACGAATTCGTATTTGAACGAAAACCAGTGTTTCGCAATTTTCTGAATTCTTCTTTGTCAGAAACAAACTCTCCAAGCCAAAGCTCAACCTTATGTATCTCAAAATAGTCAAAGCAGTTACAGTAAGGAGGTGAAAAGAAAGTTAATTCAATTTCATCTGAAAAGAACTTTTCAAAGTCTAAGCAATTGCCCTTATAGATGTTTGGTTTTTTATCACATTTACCATAAGCAAATTTCAAGTCAGATAAAATTATTTCAATACGATTAGAGAGTTTTGTTTTTACAAAGCTAAATTTATTATCAGGAAATTTTTCATTTTCCCATCTTTCTTTTTCAATGTTTATATAACCATTGGGAGTTCTCTTGCGATTTTTGTATTTGATTCCGTTGCCTTCTTTCTTAATGTTTGAAACATCTTCAATTATTGAAAGCCATGCAACAAAGAGTACCTCTTTAGTTTTCTCATGCTGAATAGCTTTTATATGTTGTTTAAATTGAAGAAGTGCCTGTAAAATATCTTGATTAAATACTTTATTAGCCAGATCAAAAGAGGTCTGAAAAATCTCCTTAGATTTTTCAATGTTCGTCAGCTTTTTTGATTCTTCTTCAACTTGAATAATATCCTCTGGCGTGTATTGTTCATTTTCAACGTTAGCAGCTAAGACAGAAACAGGATTTACATCAATTCCAAATGAATTTAAATCAGCCATGCGTGAAGCCAGAAGGGTGGTTCCACTTCCTGAGAATGGGTCAAAAGTATTTCCTTTAATTTTTAACTCTTTGATAAAAGCATTTACAAGTTTTATGGAGTAACCTTCACGATAAGGAAACCATCTCTGGACTGGTGTTTGGTAAGCAAATTGAAAATGTACTTGATTTCTGAAAGACTCGCCATTATAAAACGGGAGAGTCTGTTCGAGTTTATTAAATATTTTTATCTGCTCCGCTTGCGAATTTTTAAATTCAGCCTCAAAAAGGGTGTAATTTAATGTTGGTTCAGCAACTATGCTGGCTACTTCAAATTCATCAAATAATACTTTATATGTTAAGTCAGTATGTCCCATTTTATGTCTTAACCTTTAAATCTGTTACTCCTGTGATACTGAATAAATTCAACTAATGGCAACCTGCTATCCATTCTATTCTTGATTTGAATGTTTGCACTTGAAATTATGGCAGTTTTGAGATTCTGGTTAGGTATATCATTAAATCTTGTTGATGTAATGATTTTATGCGTATCAGTAAGTGAGAAATAACCTTTGTCAAAAGCGATATGACAATGCCTGCATAAACATAGTCCATTTAAGATATGTGCCCTGTGTGGAATATTGCTATCCGGTGCATTATCGGGCTTAATGTGCGCAGCTTCAACAAAGATTTGTCCTATAACATCACAATTCGGGATAGCACATATGTAATTATATTTCTTTTTTATTCTTATAGCCCATGCCGCATTCCTTATCCTTCGCGTGCTTTGTGAAAACCTCAAATCACTGCTTAAAATGTCAATCTCTGGCATTTGAATTTCTTCCTGTTCTGCAACGGCATTAACCAATGGCGCTGTGAAAATTTCATCGGTAATTTGTTCCTCTATATTTTGTTCTTGTGTTATTGCTTCAAAAATTGAACGAATTGAGTTTCTGAATGGTGAAATTTCAATTAGTGGATTTTCTCTTATTGATTGCCAGTCCGCATCGTTTAAAAATGGACTTGGCTCGAAACTCTTAATTTCCCGAATAAAATCTGGATACTTACCTGTATAAAATAATCCGCCTTGTACATCTTTAAACAGCCCTGAATTTATAAGATCTCTTTTCCAGTACGAAGCGTTGTCTCCTACCCTTTGAGTATTGCCGTCAACTAATGCTTCAAATTCTTGAAGAGAAATAGAATTCTGAGTATCAAGAATATTTAACAAGAACCTCAAAGGCATTTCACCATTTGCCGGATTTATGCTGTATTGAGCCTGTGTATTATTAAAAGCATAAATCGCAAGTGAAATTGTTAGAGTTAATTCATAAACTTTTTGGGCTGCACCGTAATTACCCACTGTGTAAAGGTCATTCCAAAGACTTCCCATTCTTGTCCAGACAAGCGGGCATTGAGTACCATCTTTAATAAAGCCGTAACGAATCATTGCACGAATTTTAGTTTGCATTGTGGATGGCTGAATATCGGCTGCTGCAGCAAATTTATACATTTTTTGATTTCTTAGCCTGCCCCCAGACCAGCCAAAACCAATATATTCAGATTTTTGACTTTCAAGAACCAATGTCCTGACTGTCAATAATTCTTCAAGATTCGAACTGCTCCTTGAATGAAACCAATCTCCATTAATAGATGCCATTATATAGCCTCTTGTTAATCATTCCATCTCGCTGCTGATTGTAGCGGGCTTAAATTTTATTTAAATTATTCCATTCCAAAAGCATTTTTTAGTCTCTTAAAAAATAATTCTGCAACTTTATCAATATCTTGAAATGAATCAAGTCTTACACCTGGCAGGTTGATGCGATCACGCTTCCAAACAATATTTGATTGGCGTTCAAAACCGCCTATCCTTTCACATCTGCAAACCGCTCCCTTTGCATTTATAAAACTACTGCGTACTTGATAAAGCTGCGCTATCTGCGCCCTTTCAATAATAAGTTCAGAAAGCCTTAAAAAAGATAAAAAATCGTTTTTAGAAGGATAAATTATTTTATCTTTTATTCCAGTTATGGCAAATCTTTTTTGAAAATTAATTGCCAGCCCAATATAACCTGTTCGGTGAATATAACTTTGAATAAAAGGATCGTGATAGGAATCTTGTCCAACAATACCATGAATATTGGCTATGGAGTAGGATGTTCTAATATCTATGCTGTAGTTAATAAACAAAGAATTGTTATACAAAGCTGATTTAATCATTTCAGATGATGTGTCAATCTGACCTTCTTCAAGCAAATACGGAACAGAATGCATTATAAGGGCAAAGTCATAACCTATGAAGTCCTCAATAATTTCTTCTTCCACCATTTTAATGTATGAGTTCATATCATTTTGAAGATTTATTACTTCTAAAACCGTTCTTTTTACTTCATCTGCTGTCATCTTGCCCTTCCTGTCATCACGTTTTATATAAAATTCTCTCTTACGGTTAAAATTAACCATATGAGGCTTTCTGAGACTGGGGGGAATATAAACAACAATTGCCCATCTTACATTTTTAAGAGGTATTTCCTTAATAATCAACCCGGGAATTATGGGGTCAATAGAAGTTTCGCATAAATTACTAAACCTTTCAGCCAAAATTTTTCCATCATTTATTCCCTCCAACTCCCCCGGTTGAGAACTTGCTCCTTCTTCTTCAAGTTCGTTTACGCCAACGATTATATTTCCTCCATAATAATTTGCAAACGCAGTTACATCAGCAAGAAATTCCTCTTTTGTTTCTTCATCATTGCGTTTCTCGTATTTTAATTTATAGTCGAGAAATCTATTTTCTCTATATTTTTTCTGAAGAAAAGTTCTTAATTTTTCTTCATCTAATTCATCTATTTCCCTTGGTGTCAAATATATCACTTTGTTATTCTCACAAGATCACAATATTATTTAGCTCATTCAGCTACTTTCCCTTCCTCCCCCTTTCAACCATCCCTTATCCGCCTTTTGATCAATAAATTCATTTTTATAACAACACCTTCTGGATTCCCGCTTAATGATTGCGGGAATGACAGAAAAGAGGGTGAATGTGCATTCTTTGTCATATTCAAACCTCCAATTTTGGAATTGTTGTTACAGCTACCCCTTGAACCTGAAAATTTTCAGTCAGGATAATCGGCTTATGACTTTTATTATTCGACATAGGCATTAAAACAACACAATTTTTGCTATGTTGAAACTCTTTCACAGTTGCTTCATCATCAATCAGTGCTACAACTATATCGCCATTTTGTGCCACTGACTGCTGGCGAACAAGTATTAAATCTCCATCATTGATTCCAGCTTTGTTCATAGAATCGCCTTTAGCCCTAAGCAAGAAGTATTTAAAACCGGGCTTTGCAAGGGAATCAGATACAGGAATAAATCCCTCTATGTTTTCCTGAGCCAAGATAGGCACTCCACAGGTTACCATACCAACTATGGGAATATCGACTGTGCGGGCATGAACTGAATCTGCGTCAATATCTTTTATTAACTGCAAATTTCCATTTGAACGTTTTTTCAAAATACCTTTCTGGATTAATTCCTCGATAATTAAAGCAGCCGATCTGGGAGATTTATATCCAAGCGCTGTCATCAGCTCACGGACAGATGGGGTTTTGCCTTTATGCATAATCCAATTTCGGATATGACGGACTGCATCTGCTTGTTTTTTACTTAGTTGTGCCTTCATAATTATACAAAGTGTATTATAGTGTATAAAAAAAGTCAAGCATATAAATTTAAAATGTCAAGGCATGTTTTATAGTATTTATGAATTTTGATTAGCCCAATAGACCATTTACTAAGACGGCTATAAGTACGTCATTGCTTGACTTGATCGGGCAATCCAGAGAAAGGAACTGGATTCACCGGTCGAGAGACTGTGTCACAATGTCATTCTGAGGCCCAAGCCGAAGAATCTCTGTTTTATAACACATTAATTTCATGAGATTCTTCACTTCGTTCAGAATGACAAATGTATATTTTCAGGCAATTGCGACACAGCTTCCAAGCCGGAGAATGACAAACAGACAAAACTATGTCGCCATACTAATGACCGCATTAGTAAATTAGCTCTTACTGGTTATACTCTGCACGACTATATCCAGATTAAAAGAGTAGGACTTCAGGAAGTAACAGACCGGGAGCAGAAATCTCTCAAGATGATCTTTTCTATGTGTACTGGTACAAGATTAACCGGTTAATTATCTTAAAAGTCTGCTCTGTAGGAGATCGGGCAAATCTTTTCTGCCGTCAAGGATACAGTGGATGTAAACAATAGATTTCATGACCTGATAAATGATCCGATAAGGCTTGAAAAATACCTCCCGGTATTCCAGGACGCCGATTCTCTCCAGCTCAGGTGGATAATTGCCCCGGAACGGAAGTGTTTCGAGCGTAAAAATGGTTTTCTCAATGTTGTCGATCAGGCGGTCCGCTTTTTCAATAGAATCATTCCTGGCTGCATAGCGATATATTTCCCGCAAGTCGTTCTCAGCATCAATGATGATCTCGATAGTGTATTTCACCTTTGCTGAGTTCCCTTTGCTTTTGCCCTGATATCGCGGAATACATCCTTTGCAGGTCTCGTATTGCCTGCCTCAAGACTTTTCCTGCTATGTGCAAGTATCTTTAGCATGGCAAGACTCTCCTGTACTTTTTCGTATTCACGGATATCCTGTAGAATTGCCTTTGCTTCTCCATTAAGGGTAATGACAACAGTGCTATTCTCCTCACTTAAATCACGGATGATTTCAGAAGCATGGGATTTGATATAACTTATTGGCTTTACATTTTCACTGAGTTTCATTGAATCACCTCCTTGAATAAATACTTAATATAGTCTAAATAATAGTCTGCCAATGTTTCAAGGGGAAAGGTTAGATTGCTATTGTTGCCTTCATAATCTGATCCGGCTGAAAAATCAAATCTTATTCTGTACTCTCAATGTCTATTTTCAGCGGTGCGGCATGCCATATTTTTTCGTTGTATTCACGTATGGAACGGTCTGATGAGAACTTTCCCATCCGCGCAACAGTCAGGATCGACATCTTTGTCCACTTTTTCTGATCTTTGAATATCATACTCACTCTATCCTGGCATTGAATATAGGACTGATAATCGGCAAGCGCCATATGTTCATCGCGGCGAAGCAGCGAGTCAACCAATGGCTTGAACAGGTTTGCGTCTTTTGTGTAAAAGAATCCGGAACTGATAAGGTCAATCACTTCTTTCAGGTCAGGATCAGCATTATAGTAAGTCATTGGATTATAGCCATGAGATTTAATTTGATATATCTCTTCAGCATTCAAACAACAGTGGAAGAAGTTTTCGGAGCCTACCTCTTCACGTATTTCTGAGTTCGATCCGTCTAAAGTGCCTATTGTCAATGCGCCGTTCATAGAGAATTTCATGTTCCCTGTGCCCGATGCCTCTTTTCCTGCCGTAGATATCTGTTCGGAAAGGTCTGCAGCCGGATAAACCCTTTGTCCATTCTTTACGGTAAAGTTTGGGAAAAATACAACTTTCAGACGTCCTGCCACGTCAGGATCACTGTTTACAACTTCGGCAACAGAATTGATCAGTTTTATAATAAGGTTTGCCATGAAATAGCCGGGAGAAGATTTGCCCCCGAAGATGAATGTCCGGGAAGTGATATCTGTCCGGGGATTTTTCCTGATCCTGTTATATAATGTGATAATGTGAAGAACGTTGAGAAGATGGCGGTTGTATTCATGGAGGCGCTTCATATGAATGTCAAAGAGCGTATCAGGATTAGTCGAAATTCCAGTCCGGTCATGAATGATCCCGGCAAGATCACGTTTATTTTCATGCTTTGCCTGGCGCCATTTTTTTATAAGGTTCGGATCATTGGCAAAGGCTTCAAGCTGTTTTATATCATCCAGTTTCGTGATCCAGCGCTCTCCGATCGTATTTGTAATAAGTTCAGTGAGTCGCGGATTACTGAGTACAATCCAGCGCCTCGGTGCAACTCCGTTTGTTACATTAAGAAACCTTTCAGGATACAGTTCGTGAAGATCGGAGAGAATGTTATTCTTCAGGAACTCAGAATGGATTTTTGAAACGCCGTTGACTGCATGGCTTCCTAAAGCTGCAAGCTGCGACATACGGACATATTTCTGATCACTCTCATCGATGATGGAAATACGGGATAGTTTATCATTATTATCAGGATACTTTAACCATATCTCTTCAAGAAAGCGCCGGTTTATCTCATAAATAATTTCAAGGTGTCTTGGTAGGATGCCTGAGAAGAGCGGCAATGGCCACTTCTGGAGGGCTTCAGGTAAAATGGTATGGTTTGTGTATGAGAAGGTGTTCTGTGTGATGTACCATGCTTTGTCCCAGCTTACGAGATGTTCATCCACCAGGAGTCTCATCAGTTCAGCAACCGCGATTGCGAGATTGGTATCATTAAGCTGTACGGCAAAGGAGTCAGAGAAGGCATGGATGCTTTTCCAGCGCAGGAGGTGGAGGCGTATCATATCCTGGAGAGCGCAGGAGATAAAAAAATACTGCTGTGCAAGCCGCAACTGTTTGCCGGCATATGGTTCGTCATCAGGATAGAGTATCTTGCCGATCGATTCCGAGGCAATTTTCTCGTTGACTGCGCCGAAGTAATCGCCGGTGTTGAAGGCCTCAAAATCAAAGGATTCGACTGCCTCGGATTTCCAGAGCCGCAACAGGTTTGTTGTGCCGACTCTGTATCCGGATACAGGGGTATCATATGCAATCCCTTTGAGAGAGAATTTGGGAATCCATCGCACCCGGAAAGTGTCCTGCTTGTCATAATAAGACTCGGTGTGTCCGCCGAGAAGCACATTGTAGGCGATATCAGGCCGCGGGATCTCCCAGGGGTTGCCGGGCCGAAGCCACTTGTCGGTCATTTCAACCTGCCAGCCGTCCCGGATATCCTGATCAAATACGCCGAATTCATAGCGCACCCCATATCCTATTGCAGGGATCTCGAGCGTTGCGAGTGAATCCATATAGCAGGCTGACAGCCTTCCAAGGCTGCTGTTGCCAAGCCCGGGATCTTTCTCCTGTTCGCTCAGTTCCTCTAAATTAAGGCCTAACTCTTTGAGAGCCTCAGAGACCTTGTCATAGATGCCGAGGTTCAAAAGGTTGTTCCCGAGTTGTGGCCCCATTAGAAACTCGGAAGACAGGTATGCGACTACTGTAATATCTTCTGTAAAGTTATTGAGTGTTCTAATCCAGCGTTGTATCATCCTGTCCCGGACAGTATACGCAAGCGCCAGATACCAGTCGTTCCGGGTTGCGGTGTGCGGGACCTTTGCGAGATGGAAGTAAAGGTTATCAAGCACAGATTGTTTGATCGCTTTCGCGCTCAGCCCGGTGCGGACCTCTTCGCGCTGTTCATTTGATGGCGTTGGGGTTATATTACTTTCTTCTTGCATAGCATATCTCCAAATGATAATGAGCACTTACATTATACCTCATTTCAGCATCCCTCAGAACGTCAGCCTATATCAGACCAGATGTATATGGGGGAAAGGCGGAAACGGTATATAATATGGATATGTCCAGATTAAAGGCGGCTGAAAAGGAATTGCCCCGGTATAAAAAGACTCTGATTAAAAAGGATGTTGTGATCATAGGAGCGGGAGCTGCCGGCCTTATGTGTGCAATAGAGGCAGGCAAAAGGAACCGCTCGGTTATTGTCCTTGAGCATATGGATAAGATTGCAAGAAAGATAAGGGTTTCAGGGGGCGGCCACTGCAATTTTACGAACATAAATCTGCAGCCCGACAATTATTTATCCGCCAACCCCCATTTCTGCAAATCCGCCCTCGCACGTTTTACACCTCATGATTTTATAAGCCTAACAGAAAGGTATGGAATAGAATATTACGAAAAAGAAAAAGGACAGCTGTTTTGTCAGGGGACTTCAGGGGAGGTTGTCAGGATGCTCTATGAGGAATGCCGCAAAGCAGGGGTTGAAATTAGCGTAGATTGCAGAGTCAGAAGTATAACAAAGGCCGGCCATTTCAAAGTTTCAACGAATTTAAACAAAATAGAAGCATCTGCACTCGTTATCGCAACAGGCGGTTTATCTTATCCTGAACTTGGGGCATCGGACATGGGATTCAGGACTGCTCAAAGATTTGGTCTGAAGGTTACCCAGCTAAAACCGGCATTGGTCCCGCTTGTATTCAGCCGGCAGGATCTCGAAAAGTTCAGTGAACTGAGCGGCGCTTCGTTTGATGCCATTGTTGGCTGCAGAGGAAGGCAGTTCCGCGGGGAAGTCCTTTTTACCCACAGAGGGTTGAGCGGGCCTGCTATTCTTCAGGTGTCATCATATTGGGATAAAGGGGATAAAATCACTATCGATTTGATGCCGGACAGGAATGCTTATGAACTTTTCATGTCGAAGCGCAGGCGCAGGACTGAGTTGAGCAACCTTCTCTCAGAATACCTTCCGAGGAGGTTCAGCCACAGGTGGTCTGAATTAAATGCCCCAATACGTCCTCTCTGCCAATATACAGAAAAGGAGCTTAAGGATATAGCTCATCAGCTTCACCACTGGACGATAAGGCCTGCAGGTACCGAGGGCTATGGAAAGGCAGAGATTACAGCCGGCGGAATTGATACGGATGAACTGTCATCCAGGACTATGGAAGCAAAGAAGGTGCCGGGTCTCTATTTTGCAGGAGAGGTTATCGATGTTGCAGGACAACTCGGCGGATACAACCTTCAATGGGCCTGGTCTTCGGGCTTTATTGCAGGCCAATATGCTTAATATCAAAACAATCATACTTGCATCAGCTTCTCCAAGGAGGAAGGAGATACTCGAAAAGACAGGACTTAAATTCAAGGTCGATAAGAGCGGCTGCGAAGAGAAAACAGAACCCGGCATGAGGCCTCATGAGATCGCCCGGTTCCTTTCACGCGAAAAGGCAAGGCACGTTGCCCGCAAATACAGGAATGCTCTCGTTATAGCGGCTGATACCCTTGTTGTATTGAGAGGCAGGCTTTTCGGCAAGCCCTGTAATGAAGAAGACGCAAGGGAGATGCTGAAGGCCCTGAGCGGAAAAGCCCATTCCGTAATCACAGGATTTACAATAATCGACACAGCCTCTAATAAAGAGCTGTCCAGATCAATACAGTCAAAGGTCTTTTTTAAGAGGCTGAGCAGGGATGAGATAGCGGCATACATCAAATCCGGCGAGCCTTTGGATAAGGCCGGCGCTTACGGAATCCAGGGGCTTGGCGCTTTGATGGTCAGAAGAATAGAGGGTGATTTCTTTAATGTCATGGGGCTGCCCTTACATGCCTTGGCCGGCAGCCTGAAGAAGTTTGGCGTAAATATTTTAAGTTAAGATATCCATCCTTATAAATTTCCACAACAACCCCTTGACATTTCCAAAGGGTTTATTTATATTTAATATAATAATAATAATTAATACTATATAAATAAACTTTAAGAAAGGAGTCTGTCATGGGAGAGATGATATCAAGTCTCGAGGGATTAAAAAAAGAGAGAAAGCTTATCAATGAAATTGACTGGGAAATGACGCCTGAAATGGCTGTGCGTATGTATTTGGAGTGGGGGAATATCTGGGCGCATGGGGATCGTAGACATGTAGTGCGCTCTAAAAAAGATTATTCAGTCTATTTTGTTATAAATTGCTGGGCCAGTCCTTCTTACATCAATCTCATCAGGATGAGTTCTGAGGAAGCAGAGGATCTTGCAAAATTTGAATTGCCGCAAGCATTTAAAAAGCCGGCATGCAAGGTGAAGGGGATATATGCGCTTGAAGGCGAACTCAGAGACTGGATGAGAAAAGAATTAAACGCTGCATAAAATAAGCCTGAAGAAGTTAGATATTGATCCTTTAATGACGAACATACGCTTCCGCTGCTTTAAGGATTCACTATAATTCAGGTATAGTATAAGACGTGAGATTTGAAGAACTGAATATTCCCGGAAAGGTTCTTGAAGGAATCAAGGCTGCAGGATTTACAGAGTGCACGCCGGTTCAGGCATTAACCCTGCCCAGAGCATTGATAGGAAGAGATATTGCAGCCCAGGCCCAAACAGGCACAGGAAAGACAGCTGCCTTCCTGATTGCGATATTCTCCCGTATGCTCTCAATGCGTTCAGCGGGGCGGGGACCGTCACCACGGGCGCTTATCATAGCGCCTACAAGGGAACTCGTAATCCAGATATACACTGAGGCAAAACTGCTCGGCGGTTCTGCCGGATTCAGGATCCTCCCTGTATACGGCGGCATCGACTATCTGAAGCAGCGGGAACAGATTGCTGAGGGCGTTGATGCGCTTATAGGCACGCCCGGCCGGCTTATTGATTATCTAAAGCAAAAGGTATACAGTCTGAGGAATACCCAGTTCCTCGTGATAGACGAGGCTGACCGGATGTTCGACATGGGCTTTATCAGCGATCTCAGGTTTCTGCTCAGGAGGATGTCTCCTTATAACAGACGGCAATCCATGCTCTTTTCCGCTACCCTCTCGAACCGCGTTCTTGAATTGTGCTATGAACATATGAATATGCCTGAGCAGTTTTCAGTGACACCTGAGAATGTTACAGTGGAAAAGACTGAACAGGAGATTTATCACGTCGGCAATTCCGAAAAATTTGGGGTTCTTCTTGGAATCCTCAGACGTGAGCCCGGAGGCCGGTATCTCATATTCTGCAACACAAGGGTTGCAGCCGACCGGCTTGAAGTTATTCTCAAGGCGAATGGTTTCGCAGCTGCTGCCATAACCGGAGACCTGCCTCAGGATAAGCGTATGAAGGTGCTCTCCCGGTTCAGGAATGGTACATTGCCGATACTTGTGGCAACGGACGTCGCGAGCCGCGGGCTGCATATCGAAGCAGTAACGCATGTGATCAACTACGACCTTCCGCAGGACCCGGAGGACTATGTGCACAGGATCGGCAGAACTGCCCGGGCCGGGGCCGGTGGCAAGGCCATAGGACTCGCCTGTGAGCAATACGTCCATTCCCTCCCGGATATTGAGGAATTTATCAGACAGAAAATACCGGTCATGCCCCTGACTGATGAAATGATTGTTACCGGCTATCGAAGGAGGCCGGCGCAGCCCGGGAAGAAAGATATACAGCCAGATGGAAAACCGTCTCCATATAAAAGAAGGCATGGAGAGGGACAAGCGCCTCGCCAGGCACCGCAGAGAGGAAAATCCGGGATAACAGATAATGTTTCCCGTGGCACAGGGATGCACCCAAGCCGTCACCCCGGTGGAAAAAGGCCTTCAACTTAAATTTAAAACATATTTGAGGGTTAAAATTATGGAAACCAGTGAATTAATTCGGTCAGCTTTTGAGTATTATCAATCAGGGAAGTTTGAGGAAGCAGCAAATATTTCAGGGGAGATTTTAAAAGTTCAACCTGACAACGCAGAAGCCCTGCATCTTTCAGGATTAATATTTTATAAACGTGGAGACCTTGATCTTGCATTAAAGAATATCAGCAAGTCAGTCAAGCTTAATCCCAACGATGCTGATGCATACTATGATCTGGGAAATGTACTGCAGGAGAAGGGGCAAAGAATCAGGGCTATAACGAATTATAAAAAAGCTATTAAACTGAATCCAAACTACGTTGAAGCATATAACAACATGGGAATCGCTTTGCAGGATAACCTGCAAATTGATAAAGCTATTAAATGTTATAAAAAAGCTGTAAAGATCGACCCGGCATATGCTGAAGTATTTAATAATCTTGGGGTTGCCTTTCAGGAAAAAGGGCAGCTTGACGAAGCTATGACTCATTTTCAGAAGGCTCTTCTGCTGAAACCGGGGTATTCTAATGCATATAATAATTTAGTAGAAGCAGTTCAGGGAAAGGGATACGAGAAGAAAGAGACATTTAAAAAACATAATATTTATGCGGTTTACAGGGGATTCTATGGTGAAGATTTTATCCTGGAATCCATCAAATCAATTCATGATCATGTGGATAAGATCTTTGTTTTTTGGGACAGGACCCCTTCCGGGAAGATAACAAAATGTATCTATAAAAATGAAACTATCAAATTCCCTAAGAAATTTGATAATGGTGTTGAAAAGATCAAAGGACTCAACAGCCCCAAGATTGAGCTTATTTATGATCATCAGGATACCGGTGACAATCAATTGACTCATTTTGTGAACGACGTTATCCTGCCAAAATACGAAAAACCTTCAATAATAGTTTTTCTTGAAGTTGATCATGTTTTCCGGAATGATCAGATAAAGAAATCAATAGATGAATTCGTTGAGGAGGATTATGTTTTTGCAACTACGAATCAAGTAGAAGTTTGGAGAGGATTACGGCACATATTGCCTGAAAGGCCGAACAAAGTCGGTGCTGTATTTTGTAATTTAAGTAAGCTCGATAAAATACCCGCGACTTTAAGACACGGGGGCATACTCGTTATGCCTAAACTATCCTCTTATGTGCACAATTTTAGTTTTGCGGTTTCAGAGAAAGTTATGTACTGGAAACATTTATTGTCTATCGCGTGCTCTGAAAAATCCGGAGATGCTCCAACCTCTGAGAATTGGTTTGAAGAAAAATGGTTAAAATGGAATTATGAATTAAATAATAAAAACCTGGACTATTTTGAAGGGAATGAAAATAAAATACCTGAAGCAATTCCTTATGCCATTCAAGAATTGCCTGAATTAATCAAAGAGAAGCACTTCCCGGAGCAGGGTTAAGTTATTCAGCTGAAAATATCCGGTTTGTCTGTAGCTATGCCGTCAACGTCTTTTGCAATAAAGTTCTGGACTTCTATTATCGTATTAACTGTCCAGATTATAACCTTGAGATTACTCTTGTGCGCTTTTGCTATGTCTCTCCTGTGAACGAATCTGTAAAGAGGCACGAGGTACTGGGCATTCAGCTTCAGGGCTGTACCGATAGGTTTCTTTAATTTTGTATAAATGAGGCCGGTTTCAATCTTCTTGTCAAATCCCCTGATATTAGCAAGGGCCTCTTCATGGAAGGAAACGACTATGACCCTGTCTTCCAGTTTTTCTTTTCTGATTATATCCAGGACATCCCTTTCATAACCGGTCTCTTTTAATTCCACCAATATTTTTTCGACCTTTCTGCCGATAAAGCGCAAGGCTTCATCAAGGGTAACAATCCTGTTATCTGTCAACTGCTTCAGTTCCTCAAGCGTTGACTCTTTTACCCGAACATCTTTTCCGAAGACTTTTTTCAGATTATCATCGTGAACAACAATCAATTTCGCATCGCCGGATATCCGCACATCGAGTTCAACGGCATTTGCACCAAGTTCGATCGCCTTCCTGAAACTTTCGAGAGTATTCTCGGTTTCATAAGCCTTGGCGCCGCGATGTCCGACTTTCAGAAACATAGATATTTTCCTTTCTCAATTCAATCGGATATTAAAACTGCTACAATATTTTATGAATATGCCGAAGATTAAGCAAATACCGAAACCGGTTTCAGGGAGACGGATCCTCTTATATAAACACACTGCTTTTTTATGATCTGATCATTCCTTCAGGTATAACCAGCAGGTCGGTATGATATTCTCAGAGAAACAGATTCTATCTATCAGACTGACCATTCTGTGGAGTGCAAGAGGTTATTGTTATAAAGGCACAAATGCGAACCATGCTCCGACTGCAGGAATAAAGACCCTGATGGCTTACTTGCACTTATCCGGGAATTCCGGATAAGTGAATTCTCCGAAAAAATAGTATTCCTTTAGTATAAAATGTTCTCAAAGTAAATAGTTTAAAGACAAAAGAGAGATCTATTAGATCGTGTGGTTTCTATATCTTGACGAAAGTGGTGATCTCGGTTTCGATTTTGTGAATAAGAAACCGTCCAAATTTTTCACTATAACCATACTGGCTATAAGAGGCCCAGCGAATAATCGGCAGCTAATTAAGGCAGTTAAGAAAACATTAGCTCGAAAACTTAATCGAAAAAAATCAAATGCCGAAGAGCTAAAAGGTACCAAGACAGTCCTTGAGATCAAGAAATATTTCTACACCCAAACCAGGAATCTAAAATTTGCTATTTATGCACTGACAGTCAACAAGAAGCGGGTCTATGAAAGGCTTACCAAGGATAAGGAAAGGGTTTATAACTATATTTCACGTCTCGTGCTCGACAAAATCCACTTTGAGAAAGCCCATGAACCAGTTATGCTTATTCTTGATAAAAGCAAAACGCAAAAACAGATATGGGATTTTAATCAATATATTTTTCGACAATTAAAGGGGCGTCTGGATCCCAAGGTACCACTGGATATCAAACATCAGGACTCGCGGCAGTATTATGGACTTCAAGCCGTTGACCTTTTCAGCTGGGGAATATTCAGAAAATATGAGAAAAAGGATTCGAAATGGTTTGAGGTTTTCAGGGAAAAGGTAGCTTTTGAAGAACAATACCTATAAAACAAAAAAGAGCGTGCCTTACAAGCTTCTTTCGTCGAGGCTCATGCCAACCTATGGAAGGGAACACCCCGAACAGCCTGCAACGGTCTTACCGCTCATTTTTAGGTTATCAACTACAGATAAGAATGTCAAGGTGCATTTGCACTGGTGTCATTTGCACTGGGCTTAAGATTCCGGAGTTGGATTTCCCACGTGTCCTTGTTCGGCATCCATTTTCTGCTATACTTTGCTTATGAAGAACCGGGAGATTGCAGGTATCTTTAATGATATTGCCGACCTGCTTGAGATCAAGGGGGAAAACCCATTCAGGATAAGGGCTTACCGGCGCGCGGCATTGAATATAGAAAGCCTCACAAAGGATGTTGGGGAAACACCAAAAGATGAACTCCTGAAAATCCCCGGAATCGGGAAGGACCTTGCAGGGAAGATAGAGGAATTTGTCAAAACAGGAAAGATGCAGGCATATGAAGACCTTAAGCAGGAGGTTCCCGGAGGTCTGAGCATGCTCCTTTCAGTGCCGGGTCTCGGTCCAAAGACTGCAAAGCTCCTTTACGATAAACTGAAGATCAAGAATCTGAAAGACCTCGAACATTTTGCGCGCGAACACAAACTAAGCAGTCTGCCCGGAATAAAGGGAAAAACAGAAGAAAACATTCTAAAAGGGATTGAAATGCTGCGGCGGGGAATGGAAAGACAGCCACTCGGAAAAGTCTTGCCTGTCGCTAATGATATTTTAGAGCAGCTCAGAAAGCAGGCTCCTGTTAATAATCTGAGCATTGCAGGAAGCATCAGGAGATGGAAGGAGACCATCAAGGATATAGATATCCTCGCGACATCCAGTGATCCAAAGACTGTTATGACTGCATTTGTGCACCTGCCCCATGTCAAGGATGTTCTTATGCACGGTCCGACAAAATCAAGCATTCTTACCCACGAAGGGCTTCAGGTTGACCTTCGCGTTGTTGAGGAAGACAGTTTTGGCGCTGCACTGGCTTATTTTACCGGGAGCAAGGCACACAATATACGCCTCAGGGAGATGGCTGTGAAATCAGGCCTGAAGATAAATGAATACGGGATCTTCAGAGAAAAGGATTACAGGAAGCTTGGCGGCAGGCAAGAGGAGGATATATACAGGGTGCTCGGAATTCCTTACATACAGCCTGAATTGCGGGAAGATTCAGGGGAAATAGAGGCGGCCATGGAAGGAAGGCTGCCGGAGCTTGTTGCTCTGAGCGACATAAAAGGTGACCTTCATGTACATACAAAGAGGAGCGATGGAAGCCATGACTTCGATGAACTGATTGAAGAGGCGCGGAAAAGGGGATATGAATATATCGCAATAACAGACCATTCAAAGGGTCTCGGCATTGCAGGCGGACTGAATGAAGAGAGGCTGATGGAAGAGAAGAAAGAGATTGAAGCGATCAACAAAAGGTTAAAGGGCTTCAGACTCCTTGCAGGCGTGGAGGTTGATATAAGGAGCAACGGCCATATGGATTTCTCTGATGACGTCCTGAAGGAAATGGATATTGTTGTTGCTTCGATTCATTCGGGGTTCAGACAGGGCAGGGAACAGATCACTCAAAGGCTGGTATTTGCGATGAGAAATCCTTATGTCTCGGTCATTGCTCATCCTACAGGGAGATTGCTTGGAGAAAGGGACCCATATGATGTTGATATGGATGAGATACTCAAAGTTGCCAAAGAAACAGGGACTGCCATGGAAATCAATGCATATCCCCTCAGGCTTGATCTGAATGATACATATAGTAAAATGGCAAAAGAAAAGGGTGTGCGTATCGTAATCAGCACAGATACCCATGTAATAAACCAGTTTGATTACATGGCATACGGGGTCTCGATCGCAAGACGGGGCTGGCTCGAAAAAAAGGATATTCTCAATACCCTCAATTACAGTTCGCTTGCAAAAGCGCTGAAAAGATAAGATCCCGGGTTTAATCAAGGAATTCCTCGCAGCTTGCTGCGGGGTAGTTCATTAATAGGTTTTTTATTAGACAAATTTAAATAATTTTGTAATAATTATATTGATAAAATGAAAAAAGAGATTCTCATTTATGAGACAGATAAGGATGTCCTGAAATTCCTGCGGGCTTTCTTTAAGGAAAAAAAAGACTATTCACCCCTGTATATCCGGAAAAATCATAATACCTTTAAAAAAATACTTGCTCATAAAACTCCTGATGCATTGATTGTCAGCAGTCCGGATGGGCTCAGGCATTTAAAACCTTCAGAGATTCAGTGCCCTATCATCGCTCTGATATCAACAAGTTTAACAAAGGGTATCAGATCAGTTGTGCAATCTGATGTTGAATGTTATATGCTCAGCCCGTTTTTCAAGGAAGAACTCGATCATAAGCTGAAGTTAGTCGTGGACAGAAAGAGCTGGATAGAGGGACTTTACGATGAAAATGAAGATCTCTATGCCCTTATGGAGCTTGCGTCCCTTGCTTCATCAACGCTCAATCCCAAAGAAGTGCTCTATCTCGTTGTTAAAAAAATATCAGACATAATAAAGGTATCGAGGTGCTCAATGATCAGCATAAATGCAGAGAACCATCGGTATGCAGATGTTGTCTCTTCTTTCGAAGACCCAAAGATTACAAATCTGAGAATAGACCTTAATAAATATCCTGAGATAAGAAGGGCGTTATACGTGAAAAAGATGGTTGTGATAAAGGATGCACAGAAAGATCCCTTAATGAAAGAGGTCAAAGATATCATAACGCCTTTAGGTATCCGTTCCATTGTTGTGATTCCGGTAATTTTCCGTGATGAGGTAATAGGTTCATTATTGCTGAGGACATCAAGGAAGAAACATACATTTTCGAAGAGAGAGATAAAGCTTCTGGTTGCCCTTGCGAATGCATCTGCAAACGCCCTTTATAATGCTTTCCTTTATGAAAGGCTTGATAAGGAAAAGACGAAGCTCGAGAAGCTTGCCATAACAGATTATCTTACCGGTATATACAATATCAGATATTTTTACAACAGGCTTGAGGAGGAATTCAGCAGGTCCGGGAGGTACTTCATACCTTTAAGCTGTATCATGCTCGATATCGACCATTTTAAAAAGATTAACGACAGCTACGGCCATAGGGTAGGAGACCTCGTCCTCAGGGAATTTGCCCAGCTTGTTAAAAGACATACCAGAAAATCTGATCTTTTCTCCCGATATGGAGGTGAAGAGTTTATATTGCTCCTTCCGCAGACACCCATTAAGGGTGCTCTGATCGAGGCCGGGAGACTGATGAAGGTAATAAAAAAACATCAATTCAGATCGATTAAGGAAGATCACAGGATTACAGTAAGTTTCGGCATCTCCGGTACTCCCAATAATAAGATCAAGAACTACGATGATCTTATCCAGTTAGCAGACAATGCCTTATTCAGAGCCAAGGAAAAAGGACGGGACCGGATTATCGTGCATCATCATTCACATTCATAAAACTGCCTGTATAATCTGGTACAATATGCTGTGGATATTATAACCTCTCATATCAATGCTGACTTTGATTCCCTCGCATCAATGGTTGCGGCAAAGAAGTTATACCCTGATGCAGAAATAGTCTTTCCCGGGTCCCAGGAGAAAAATCTCAGAGATTTCATAGAGGTATTCCATCCTGTCAAAATAAAACGCATAAAAGACATTGATCTTTCAAGGGTCGAGAAGCTGGTTATTGTGGATACAAAAATACCCGGTAGGATCGGCCCTTTTGCTGAACTGCTTGCGAATAAGAAAATCAAGATACATATATATGACCATCACCCTTTTACAAAAGGTGATATCAGGGGCGAGCTGGAGAAGATTGAGAATGTGGGAGCAACTGCAACGATCTTTACAGAGATACTGAAGAACAGAAAATTGCACCCTACGCCCTTTGAAGCTACCATACTGGCGCTGGGAATCTATGAGGAAACAGGGTGCCTCCTCTTCCCGTCAACAACTGAGCGTGACCTCCTTGCTGCAGCATATCTCCTGAAAAGGGGAGCGAACCTTAATATCACATCAAGCTTCCTGAAGATGGAACTGAGCATGGAAGAATTTGACATCCTGAATGAGCTTGTCCAGTCAGCAAAAGAGATTGTTACACAGGGCATACGAATAAAAATCGCAAAGGCTTCACGGGAACGTTATCTCGGTGATGCAGCGCACCTTGCCCATAGAATGATGGATATGGAAGATATTGATGCTGTCATCATCCTGATTGAGATGGAGGGGAAAATAGTAATGGTTGCAAGGAGCAGGGTTCCTGAACTCGACGTCTCAAAAGTTATGAAGGAATTCGGAGGAGGAGGGCATCCGACAGCAGCTTCATCAACGATAAAAGAGTCATCACTCGAAGTTATTGAAGAGAAATTGACGGATATCATCAATATGAATATAAAACCAGGCAAGGTGGCGTCTGATATCATGACACGGCCGGTAATACATATCCAGTGGGATATCCCTGTTAAAGAGGCAGAGTCTATGATGACCCGTTACGGGGTGAATGTGCTGCCGGTTTTGAAGGAAGACCGATACGCAGGACTGATATCACGGGAGATTGTAGAAAAGGCATTGTTCCATGGTTTTGGAAAGAGCAGAGCAATGGATTTTTCAACGCCGGACGCGATCACTGTAAATCCGCAAACACCGATTAGAAAGATAGAGACCCTGATGATCGAACAGAACCAGAGGTTCATGCCGGTCGTCGAACATGGAAAGATAGTCGGCGCAATAACAAGGACAGACCTGCTCCGCACTCTTTATGAAGAGTTTCTCAGGCGCAGAAAAATAGAAGAGACAATTACAAGAGAAAAGCCGACTATAGGAAGGAACCTCTCCTCATGGTTTAAGGAGAAGTTTCCGCCTGAGATACATAACCTCTTGAGGCTTTCCGGAGAGGTGGCAGAGGAATTGGGGTTCAATGCATATCTTGTCGGCGGGTCGGTGAGGGATCTGCTGAGAGGGGAAGAAAATCTTGATCTTGATATTGTTATTGAGGGAGATGGCATTGCATTTGCCCGGGCATTCGGAGAAAAGCTTCATGCAAAGGTCAGGACCCATCAAAAATTCGGCACTGCCCAGATATTTGCCGACAGGATAAAACTTGATGTGGCTACAGCCAGAACAGAATATTATGAGTCTCCTGCATCACTTCCAAAGGTAGAGACATCATCCATCAAGAAAGACCTTTACAGGAGAGACTTTACAATAAATACTTTAGCTGTGAAATTAAATCTGAGGGATTTCGGATTGTTAATAGACTTTTTTGGCGGCCAGAGGGACCTGAGGGAGAAATCAATCAGGGTGCTGCATAACCTCAGCTTTGTGGAAGATCCGACAAGGGCTTTCAGGGCGATCAGATTTGCGGAGAGATTCGGATTCAAGATAAGCAGACACACAGAGAATCTTATTAAATCTACCATAGAGATGAACTTATTCAGCATACTTTCAGGCCCGAGGCTTTACGAAGAACTCCGCCTCTCCTTTCACGAGACGGAACCCATCAAAACACTGAAGAAACTCTCCGGTTACGGCCTTTTGAAGGTTATACACCCAAACCTTGCATTTACCGAAGAACTCGAAGCGACTCTCAGATCAATGCAGGAGACGCTCTCATGGTTTAATCTTCTGTTTCTCGAAGAAAAACCGGATAAGGGAATTTTATATCTCATGGCCCTTTTTTCAGGTCTGAAGGATGAGGATATGAAAGCTGCTGCAGAAAGGCTGTCGCCGCCGCCCAGGATAAGAGATATCATCCTGAGAGGGATACCACAGGTGAGAAATATACTGGGAAGGTTCCCTGTCAGTGATCCGGTAGAAGCACATAAAATCTTCAGCAATCTCGAACTCGAGATAACCCTCTTTTTAATGGCCCTGAGCAAGGACAGGAAAATACAGAAGGTGATATCTCATTATCTTACCGAGTTGCGGAATATAAAGACAATCCTCACAGGGGATGACTTAAAGGGCATGGGAATACAACCTGGGCCTGTATATTCGAAAATTCTAAAGAAGCTCCTTGAAGAAAAACTCAGGGGCCTTGTAAATACCCGGGAAGATGAGGAGAAGTTTGTGAGAAGCCTCATTCAGGGGTAACCCTGTCCCCATTATTTTTTCAGGGATTTCCCGATCCTTCTCTCAATTGATTTTATCTTTTCTTTGATCCTGTTTGGTTTGCCCTTTCTGTCATCGATTGATATCGTTGTAATTACTCTCTCGCCGGTCTTCAATACAGTCTCATGGCATTTTTTGATGAGCTTCATTATATCGTCCCATTCGCCTTCAACGACTGTACCCATCGGATTAATCCTGTAAGGTAGGCCGCTGGCGTCAACGATCTTTAAAACCTCAGCGATCTGGTCACCAATACTGCTGCCAATGCCTATCGGTATAATGCTGAATTCTGTGAGCATAAACACCTCCTGAAACATACATAACGCGATGAAATTTCAAATAAAAAGGGGCAATTTTTCATTGCCCCTTTATTGCTTATTTATAAAATTATTTTACAGCATCTTTGAATGATTTGCCGGATGTAAATTTTGGTATCTTGGCGGCAGGAATTGTAATAACAGCGCCAGTCCGTGGATTGCGGCCTTTTCTGGATTTTCTCTTAACGACTGCAAAGGTGCCAAACCCTACAAGAGTAACCTTTTGCCCTTTTTTTAGCGCTGACCTTATTGCGTTTAAAGTTGAATCCAGCGCCCTTGATGAGTCTGCCTTGCTCAATCCTGTCCCGGATGCGATTTTGTCAATCAGTTCTGCTTTTGTCATCTATATTTCCCCCCTTTCATAAAAAGATTAATTAGTAGCGGAATAAATAAAGCTGTCATAACAGTATCAAGTAAGAAATCCTTTTGTCAAGCCAAAAATGAACCTTTTGCTATAGAAAAACTCATGTCAGTTGATGCCCTAATTTTATTGTAGTTGCAAACTTTGTTTTGCGAAAAAAATACGCAGGCTGAAGCCTGCGGCTACAAAATTCAATCCATAACTGAATGGTTACCATGAAAGAGGCTTTGCTCTGCGGGTTTAAGTTCATTAGCCTTATGCCTATATGTAGTAGTTCTATCTGCCCGGACATACATAATATAGGAGCCTGATTTTTTTTCTTGACTTTCGCTTTTTCTCAAACTAATATTGAGTGGTAGAAAGTGGTAGAAAGTGGAGGGAAACGTGCCGGCTTTCTCGGGCAAATATTATTACACTGTTGATCCAAAGGGACGAATCATCATCCCGGCTCCTTTCAGGGAGATTGTGGCCAGTAATTATAGCTCAAAATTATACATTACAAATGCGCCCTTTGATAAGTGTCTTTATATCTACCCGATGGAAGAATGGAATAAACTCCAGGAACAGGTCAGGACAAAACCACGGTCTGACGAAGCGATCAGGTTTTTCCTCAGGAGGGTAATTGCATCTGCTGTTGAAACTGAAATGGATAAACAGGGCAGGATACTCGTGCCTGTTGCCCTCAGGGAAGACGCAAATATTAATTCGAATGTTGTTATGGCGGGACAGATAGAGCGGATTGAATTATGGGACAGGAATGAATGGGATACCCTGTTCGATCCTGCAAAGATAGACAGAAAAACAATCGAAGAAAAACTTGCCGCATATGGATTGTAAAGACTGAAGACAGGAGAGCAGCGATAGAGATTTGCCATCTGCCGGTAATGCAGCAAGAAGTTATGAAAATGCTCAACCCGGGACAGGATGGGATATATGTCGATGCAACAATTGGGCTTGGGGGACATGCGGAAGAAATACTGAAGTTGATAGGTTCTGAGGGCAGACTCATTGGAATTGACAGGGACGAAGACGCTCTTAAGCTAACGGAAAAAAGGCTCTCAGACCAAAGGGTTATTTTAAAGAGGGGGAGCTTTTCTGATATGAAAAGCCTGCTGTATGCAGACGGTTTTACCGAGATTGACGGGATTCTCTTTGATCTGGGTCTTTCCATGTTACAGCTTAAAGATGCCGGCAGGGGGTTCAGTTTTTTATCCGATAAACGTCTGGATATGAGGATGGATAAAGGACAGAAATTATCCGCATGGGATGTCGCAAACAGGTATCCTGAAAATGTCCTCGAACGAATCATAAGAGAATTTGGCGAAGAGCGCCTTTCAAGAAAAATAGCCCGGGCAATAATACAGGTGAGGCAAAAGAAGCCGATCGATACCTGCTTTGAGCTCTCAAAGATTGTTGAAGGGGTATACGGTGGAAGAGGGAGAACCCATCCTGCGACCAGGACATTTCAGGCATTAAGAATAGAAGTTAATAAGGAACTGGAGCAGATCAGGGAAGGGCTTGAGGCTGCTTTGCAGCTTTTAAAAAAGAGCGGGAGATTGTGCGTTATTGCATACCATTCGCTGGAAGACAGGATTGTAAAAACTTTTATGGTCTATGCTTCAAAGCAGGATTTACTCAAAATTTTAACAAAGAAACCCAGACAACCATCCTCTGAAGAGATGAGATTAAACCCGTCTTCAAGGAGCGCAAAACTGAGGGCAGCGGAGAAGATATGACGCATAAATGCAAAATGAACATATTATCCTGCATATTCAAACCGTTGTTGATTCTGCTTTTGATATTCGGAGTCTTCAGCCTTGTTTATCTCAGGTCAAGTTACGTGAAATTAGAATACAGCCTTGGTGATCTTGAAAAAAGGAAGATGGATTGTCTGAAGGAAAGAAAAATGCTGCTTGCTGAAAAGACAGGCCTGCTTTCTTTTGCAAAACTGGAGGTGTCTCACAGTGAAGATGAAAGTTTTATCTTGCCCGACAGGGTTAAGGTAATACATCTCAGTAAACAGAAAAGAGATTTATCGCAAAGGGCATCGCTGGAAAAAAGATAATTGGCTGAACCTTAGTTAAAGAGGTGGGGGGTTGGGTAAAAAAAGGGCAATTATCCTCAATACTGCTATCATTTTCAGTTTTATTTTAGTATCCCTGCGTCTTACAGACCTGATGATTGTCAACCATAAGCGTCTTGCAGAGAGGGCCAAACAGCAGCATGTAAAGGTTGAGGATATCCAGGTCAGAAGGGGAATAATATTTGACAGACAGGGGAGGGACCTTGCGTTAAACCTCGACCTCGAATCTCTTTATTGCGACCCTGAGAAGCTTGCTGCCGATAATGACGATATAAAAAGGCTTGCATCAGTGGTGGAAAAGGAGCCTGCGTTTATACTCTCGAAGATTCCTCATGAAGGAAGATTTGCGTGGATCGAACGAAAGCTTAAACCTGAAACTGCTGAAAAGATAAAAGGGCTTGATATCGAAGGTCTCGCTTTTCTTACTGAGGCAAAGAGAATATATCCGAGAAGAGAACTTGCCTCTCATATACTGGGCTTCGTGGGCGTAGACAATCAGGCGCTTGAGGGTATTGAACTGAAATATGACAAATATCTGAAGACAATGGGCGGCAAGGTTTTTTTACAGCGGGATGCGAGCGGCAGAAGGATTTCATCAGGAGTGGATATGGAAGCAAAAGGGAATAATATTGTTCTTACAATAGACGAAGTCCTTCAGCGTATTCTTGAAAAAGAGCTTGACAAGGCTATGGCGCAATGGAGGGCGGCAGCTGCAACTGCAATAATGATGAATCCATATACCGGTGATATCCTTGCCCTCGCCAACAGGCCTGCATATGATCCCAACAGAGGCGGGGAAGCGAGAGATGCGGAGAAGAGGAACAGGGCGATAACAGACTGCTATGAACCGGGTTCAACATTCAAGATAGTTATAGGGGTCGGTTCACTTGAAGAAAAGCTGGCAAAGCCCGGCACATTATTCGATGTCAGCAGGGGGAGCATTGATGCAGGAGGCAAGACAATCCGGGATGTCCATAAGTATGGGGTTATCAATTTTCAGGAGGTCATTCAGAAATCGTCAAATGTAGGTTCTATCATGGTGGGGATGAAACTCGGCAGAGAAAGGTTATACAAGTACGCAAAACTGTTAGGTGTCGGTGAAAAGACAGGGATTGATCTGCCGGGCGAAGTATCAGGCTGGATATATCCGCCGGAAAGATGGTCAGGGACGTCCATGGGCGCGATTCCGATAGGGCAGGAGGTTGCTGTGACACCTCTCCAGATACTCAGGGCATATTCTGTGGTTGCAAATGGAGGATTTCTTGTCAGGCCGCATGTTGTGTCTGAGATCCTATCGCCGGACGGTCAGGCGATCGTCTCATTCAAAGATGCGGATAAGACCCGGGTCATTTCTGCAAAGACTGCCGGGATATTTAAAGATATCTTAAAGACTGTGGTAGAGGAAGGCGGGACCGGCAAGAGCGCATCAGTAGGCGGCAATAAGGTTGCAGGAAAGACAGGCACCGCACAGATGATAAATCCTGTTACGAAACGATATTCGAAAGAAAAATACGTAAGTTCATTCGTCGGGTTTGTCCCGGCTGATAACCCGAAGCTTGCAATGATTGTGGTTGTATATGAACCGAAAGGCCAGATTTATGGAGGCGTGGTTGCTGCGCCTGTTTTCAGTGAAATAGCAAACCAGGCTTTATCATATCTGAATGTGCCAAGGGAAGATGACATGGAACTCAGTCATTTAACGGTTTACAGATGATGCTTAAGGAGATTCTAAACGGTTGTGATTATACCGGCAGTATGCGGGATCGTGCAACTCTTATGGACAGAGATATCTCGGGGATTGCGTATGATTCAAGGAGTGTGAGAGACAGGTACCTTTTTGTGGCAATAAAAGGCGAAACAGTTGACGGACATGATTTTATCAAAGCCGCGATAGAGAACGGCGCGATTGCTGTTGTGCATGAGCATGGGATCGGGGATTCTGTGATGCAGAATCCGGATATGCATTCAGCGCCCCGTTTTATCTCTGTTAAGGACAGCAAGAGAGCGCTCGCCTGTATATCCAATAATTTTTATCAAAGGCCTTCAGAGAGTCTGACGCTTATCGGGATAACCGGAACAAACGGCAAGACAACGACTACATATATCCTGAAATCAATTCTTGAGTCATGGGGCCGGCATGTCGGACTGATCGGTACGATACAGTACATGATAAAGGATAGCGTATATCCGGCTCTGCATACGACTCCTGAATCTCCTGAGTTTCAGAGCCTTTTAAGGACCATGTACATATCAGGATGTACGCATGTAATCTCAGAGGTCTCATCTCATGCCCTTGCGCAATACAGGGTTGACAACGCTGTCTTTAACACCGCAGTGTTTACTAACCTGACCAGAGATCATCTGGACTTTCATCAATCCATGGAGAATTACTTCAGGGCAAAGGAGAGATTGTTTACAGAGCTCCTCGATCAGAATGGAACATCTGTGATAAATTCTGATGACCCCTATGGAAAGAGATTAATTTCTGGACTGAAGGCTTCAAACCCTGAGATTAATATACTGACATATGGGCTTGAAACCGGAGCAGACATCATTGCCAATGATATCGACAACTCATTTGAAGGGTTGAGGTTTAAGATATTATTCAATGGCAGACGCTATGATATCGTATCTCCCTTAATGGGCATACCAAATGTTTATAATGCACTGTCTGCAGCAGGAGCTGCGGTTTCTATCGGTGTTCCGTGGGATGTGATCAGTGAAGGCATTTCAAAGACAGGCAGGATTGCAGGGAGGTTCGAAAAGGTTAATGAAGGACAGGCATTCCTCTGCATTATTGATTATGCCCACACAGAAGATGCACTCGATCGGCTGATATCTACTGCAAGAGAAATTGTTTCCATCCCCCATCCCCCAATTGTCAGCCATTCTCCACGTGTCATTACAGTCTTCGGGTGCGGCGGAGACAGAGACCGCGGCAAGAGACCCAAAATGGGTGAAATAGCAACAAGATTGAGCGATTTTGTAATAATCACCTCTGATAATCCGAGGTCTGAAAAGCCGTTGAATATCATTAAAGATATCGAAGATGGAACAGCAGGAAATAATTATCTCATAGAGCCTGACAGGAAAACAGCCATCAGAAAAGCAGTAGAAATGGCAGATGACGGCGACATAGTCCTGATAGCCGGCAAGGGGCATGAGGATTATCAGGAGATTCAGGGGGTTCGGCATCCCTTCAGTGACAGGGCTGTTCTTAGAGAGGTTGTAACTAACAGATTAAAAATGAAACATGCAGAATGATTTGTCCGGAATGTACTGAAAGAGGGGCTATGGCAATTTTATCAATTGAAGATATCCTGACAGCAACAAAGGGAAAGATGATCTGCCGCAACCAGGATTCCTTTACAGGAATATCCATAGATTCGAGAAAGATACTGAAAGGCGAGTTATTTGTAGCGCTTAAGGGCAGCAGATTTGACGGACATGTTTTTCTTCAGGATGCATTGGAAAAAGGAAGCGGCGCCATAGTAAGTCATCAGGCAATCGGGCCTGTTGATGATAAGACAATAATATATGTAGGGGATACGTTAAAAGCGCTCCAGGATATTGCCCATTATATTCGCCTGACGATGGGTATGCCCATTGTTGCCGTTACAGGTTCCAATGGCAAGACAACAACAAAGGAACTCATATCATCTATTCTTGCTACCCAATATAAAGTGATGAAAAACACCGGCAACCTGAATAACCATATCGGTCTCCCCCTGAGCCTTACGGGAATACAGGCGGACGACGAGGTGATCGTACTTGAGATGGGTGCGAGCGCTCCAGGTGAAATTAAGACATTATGTGATATAGCGGTCCCTGAATATGGGGTCTTGACAAATATCAGTCCTGCACATCTTGAGGGATTTGGGGATATCGGAACAGTAAGGAATACAAAGCTTGAGATGCTTGATACTGTCGGCACAGCTATTGTGAATGCCGACGACCTTTTCATGATGGAAGGAATTCAATTGTCAAACTATAAAGGAAAGATTATCAGATACGGTATAAAAAATCCTGCCGATGTTCGCGCTTCTGATATCAGGCTCCATGAAAAAGGCTCAAGTTTTTCTCTGCATATCAGTGAGCATACTTCTTTGGAGGTCAATCCAAAGATATCAGGCATTTTTAACATATACAATCTGCTCGCAGCTGCCGCGGTCGGCTCAATCTTTCATATTGACGCAATGAATATCAGGGATGCGATAGATTCTTTTACCGGTGTGCCGATGAGGCTTGAGTTTCAGGAATTGGAGGGCATCAGGATTATCAGTGACGTCTATAATGCGAATCCCGCATCTGCGGCAGAGGCTTTAAAAGAGCTTGCGAGGATCAGAAAAGAGAGGATAATTGCTGTTCTGGGAGACATGCTGGAGCTTGGGTCCTATGAGGAGGAAGCACATAGAAAAATCGGAAAGCTCATCTCAGAACTCGGGGTAGATATATTTATTGCAGTCGGACCGCGCATGAGCATTGCTGCGTCCGAGTTCCATGGGGAAGTGTATACATTAGAGACTGCTGCAGAAGCAGGCAAGCTTCTCAGAGGTCTGTGGAAGAAGGGAGATACGGTTCTGATAAAAGGTTCAAGAAGCATGAATATGGAAAGGGTTCTGGCCGATGGCCAGTAGAGAGGGATAATGCTATACAGCCTGCTATACAGCCTGTATGAATGGTTCACGCCCATGAATGTTTTCAGGTATATAACATTCAGGACCGCCCTCGCTGTGCTTACAGCAATGTTGTTCTCTCTGATACTGGGGCCGTGGATGATAAAGAGACTCAGGAAATTAAGCCTGACCCAGCAGATAAGGGACGATGGTCCCCAGGCCCATATGGGCAAGGCAGGCACCCCTACCATGGGCGGGCTTCTAATCATTATCTGCATACTTATATCGATTCTTATGTGGGGAGATCTGAAAAACATATATATCTGGACCATGATAGTTGCGCTTCTCGGTTTTGGAGGCATAGGGTTTGTTGATGACTATTTGAAGATCGCACGGAAGAGTCACAGGGGTCTCAGGGCTTATCAGAAATTCGGGCTGCAGATAGCGCTTGCTCTTATGATAGGACTCTTTCTTTATATGAATCCAAAGGATCCGTATACGGATGTTTTGAGCGTCCCGTTCTTTAAGAAATGGTTCTTCGATCTCGGCTGGATGTACATACCATTCTCAATGATAGTGATTGTCGGTTCATCAAACGCGGTCAATCTTACAGACGGGATAGACGGGCTTGCTGTAGGCCTTGTTGCTGTTGCAGTTCTGGCCAATGCAGTACTCGTTTATATTTCCGGGCATAAGGGATTGGCCCAGTACCTCCAGGTTCTGTATCTCCCCGGCACCGGTGAACTGACTGTTTTCTGCGGAGCAATGTTTGGAGCATCGCTCGGATTCTTATGGTATAACTCTTACCCTGCAGAAGTTTTTATGGGTGATGTGGGTTCCTTAGGGCTTGGCGGCGCGCTCGGCACCCTTGCTGTTATAACAAAACATGAAATAGTGCTTGCGATTGTCGGCGGTATCTTTGTTATTGAAACCATGTCTGTAATTTTGCAGGTAGCCTCCTTTCAGCTTACCGGCAAAAGAGTGTTCAAGATGGCGCCGATTCATCACCATTTTGAATTAAAGGGATGGCCTGAGCCAAAGGTTATTATACGGTTCTGGATAATTGGAATAATGCTTGCTTTGCTTAGCCTGGCAACTTTAAAAGTGAGGTGACGATGAAACACTGTATGTTGAATATAGTAGTCAGTAGACAGGTAAGGCATGGAAGATTTTTATTTGTTCTCCTGTGTACTGTTTGCTGTTTGCTGTCTACTGCTGCGTTTGCTGATGAAGTTCGTTCACGGGCTGCTGTTGTAATGAATGCATCGACAGGGAAGATCCTTTATGCAAAGAACCCTGACCTCAGATGCCAGCCGGCAAGCACAACAAAATTGATGACCGCACTTATAGCCGTAGAAAATGCACATCTCAATGATATTGTAAAGATAAGCAGGAACGCCGCCTATGTATCTCCTCACAAGGCAGGGTTCAAAGCAGGTGATGAAGTAACAGTCGAAAAACTCCTCTATGCTGCGCTGCTCGGTTCAGCCAATGACGCTGCTGTTGCGCTTGCAGAGGCTGTTGCAGTATCTGAAGCAGGGTTTGTGGAACTTATGAACAGGAAGGCGCTGGCGATAGGAGCAGACAATACGCGTTTTGTCAATGCGAGCGGCCTTCCCGGTCCTGAGCAATATACAACAGCCTCTGATCTGTCAAAGATAATGAGTTATGCCTTGAAATACTCAAAACTGAAAGAGATTATAGGAACCCGTGTCGCAGAAATTTCTACAGAAAACGGGAAAGCAATATTCCTGAAAAACACAAACAGGCTGTTATGGTCAGAGGAAGACCTTGTCGGGGGCAAGACAGGTTATACACGAAAGGCAAGGCACTGTTTTGTATGCGCTGCGGAACGAGACAACGATACTGTTGTTGTTGCGCTTCTCGGCAGCCCGAGCAGGAGGGATCTCTGGAAAGAGACGGAAACACTTATCAGCAGGGGGTTTGAAGTAATAGGGAATAAAGAAAAGCCGGTTATCTATCTTGCAAAGACAGATTACGATTACCCTGCTATCAAAAAAGCATCATATAAAGGCAAAAACAAGGTAAAGGCAAAAAACAAGAGATCAAAATCAAAACCGGATGAAAAATTTATGGCAAAGAAGACAGGGAAACAGAAAAAGACAGCGTTGGCAGCAAAGAAAGAAGGCCAGACAAAAGTCTTTGCCAAGAACAAAAAAGGCAACAAGAAGAGTTGCCGTATTGCAAAGAAGGGCGTGATTGAGAAACATAAAGGATAAGCATGTGACAGTTGTCGGCCTTGCGAGAAGCGGCACAGGCGCTGCAAATCTCCTTTCAGAACTAGGGGCAATAGTGACAGTTACGGATATCAAGACAGAAGACCAGCTGAAGGATTTTATTCCAGGGCTTAAGCCTTCGGTCAGGCTTGCGCTTGGATCGCATCCCAAAGATATTTTTACAAAAGCGGATGTCCTCATTATTAGTCCGGGGGTTCCTCTTGATATACCGCCTATAGCGATGGCGGCAAAAAGAGGTGTGCCGATCATTGGTGAGCTTGAACTGGCGTATCAGGTAATCAGAAGTCAGAAAACAGAATACAGAAAACAGATAGAATTTCTTGCTGTGACCGGAACAAACGGCAAATCAACAACAACAGCATTACTTGATTTCATGATGAAAAAAGGCGGGTATAAAACAATCCTCGGAGGGAATATAGGCAACGCACTGACAGAAGAGATTTATAAGCAAAGAGCAAAGAGCAAAGAGCAAAACGTTGATTATATCGTTGCCGAGGCATCAAGTTTCCAGCTCGAATCAATAAAAGACTTCAGGCCTAAAGGAGCTGCCATAGTCAACATCACACCCGACCACCTTGACAGATATCATTCTTTAGAAGAATACCGCAATGCCAAAGCAAAGATATGCGAAAACCAGGGGACAGGTGATTTTCTTGTTTTGAATCATGATGACCCGGAAACGATGAAAGTTAAAAGTGAAAAGTTAAAAGTGAAAAGTGTAAAACCAAAAATCTTTTTTTTCAGCAGGAAAGAAGAAGTCAACGGCATTTATCTCAAAAATGAAGTGGTTTATTGCAGTTTTCAGGACCCGACACCCGACACCCGGCACCCTGCGCTTATTAAGGCTGATGAGATAAAGATAAAAGGCGTCCATAACCTGGAGAATGCCATGGCTGCTTCAGCCATGGCTCTCCTTGCAGGCTGTCCGATGGAGGCAGTCATAGATTCCCTGAAAGAATTCCATGGTCTTGAACACAGACTTGAATTTGTCAGGGAGCTGCATGGCGTTTCATATTTTAATGATTCAAAGGGCACGAATGTCGGCGCAGTCATGAAGTCACTTGAAAGTTTTTCAGGCCCGATTATTTTAATAGCAGGAGGCAGGGATAAGGCAGGAGATTTTTCTCTAATGAGACAGTTGGTCAGTGAGAGGGTAAAGGCCATTGTATTGATGGGTGAAGCCAGTGAAAAAATAGGCAAGGCCGTTGGAGATTTAACAGAGACTGTTCAGGCAAAAGACTTAAAAGAAGCAGTAGCTGTATCGAGGAAATTATCGGCAGAGGGGGATGTTGTTCTCCTCTCTCCTGCATGTGCCAGTTTCGACATGTTCAGGGATTTTGAAGACAGAGGGAGGCAGTTTAAAAAGATTATTATGGAGATGCAATAATGGGGAGATATGACAAGTGTCTGCTCCTTGTTACAGCTTTGCTGGTAGGCTTCGGGGCGCTGATGATCTACAGCTCAACATCGGTTATTACGCCGGTGCTTGCAAAGAAAAATATTACGGAGTTCTATTATTTCAAGAGACATTTATTTACCATTGTCATAGGGTTTATTTTTCTGTTCTTCGCATATTACAAATTAAAGCCGTCGTATTTAAAGAAGATAGCCCTGCCCCTCCTGATTGTTTCATTCATTCTGCTGATACTTGTCTATCTGCCGGGCATCGGAGTTACTGCCGGGGGCGCAAGCAGATGGATAAGGCTATGGCCTTCAACTTTCCAGCCCTCAGAGCTTGTAAAACTTTCCATGGTCATATTCCTTGCGCGTTATATGTCGATGCCTGAATACAGGACGGACAGCATAAAATCTTTCATAATACCTGTCCTCATTATGGGTGTTTTTCAGGCAGCCATAATGAAACAGCCGGATTTCGGAGCTGTGATGAGCCTTGCATTCCTCACGTTTGCGATGCTCTTTCTTTCAGGCATAAAACTCAGATATATTGCCTCTCTTTCAGTATTTGCCATACCAATAATCATCAAACTTGCAATGGAGCCTTATCGTTTAAAGAGGATAACCTGTTTTCTTGATCCATGGAAAGAACCGCAGGGCTGCGGGTTTCAGCTCGCACAGTCTTTTATAGCGCTTGGAAGCGGAGGTTTGACAGGAATAGGTCTTGGAAGTTCAAAACAGAAACTGTCATATCTGCCGGAGTCGCATACAGACTTTATCTTTTCTATTATCGGTGAAGAGTTTGGTTTTATCGGCGTAATAATTGTGATAGGGCTTTTCCTCGTTGTATTCATTAAGGGGATATCCATTGCGAACAGGGCAAAGGACAGGTTTGTTTATTACCTTGCGACAGGTCTTTCGCTGATGATCGCGCTTCAGGCGCTTATAAATTTCGCTGTTGCTACAGGACTGGTGCCTACAAAAGGACTGCCCCTGCCGTTCATCAGTTACGGTGGTTCTTCTCTGCTTGTGAATATGGTTGCTATCGGGATGCTCCTGAACATATCAAAAGGTGAGGATGTCTCAGGTTCATACAATAACAGAGAGATGATAACAAGAAAAATGGCCAGAAGAAAAATAGGAACAGGGAAATGGAGAATCGAAGGCGCGGCACAATATCAGTCTCACCGCGATTACCGTTCTCCGTCCCATCTGTTGAGATGAGGGTAATAATTGCAGGAGGAGGCACAGGAGGACATCTCTTTCCAGGACTGGCAGTGGCTGAAGAGTTCAGGAACAGGGATGCTCAGACAGAGGTGATATTCGTCGGCACAGAATTCGGGATAGAAGCAAGGGTGGTCCCAAGAGAAGGATATCCGATAAGATTTCTAAGGGCGGAAGGTTTAGTGGGCAAATCGGTTTTTAAGAAAATAAAGGCAATGGTTAAAGCATTATTTTCGATCGTTGATTCTTACAGGATTATCAGGACTGTCAACCCTGATATTGTTATAGGCGTCGGCGGATATGCATCAGGCGCGATCATGCTTGTTGCATTTCTTATGTCAATGCCTGCCATGATACTTGAGCAGAATTCAATGCCCGGACTTACCAACAGGATCCTCGGAAGGTTTATCAATACCGTATGCATAACATATCAGGAAAGCATATCATTTTTCCAGAATTCAAAGACCTTCCTGACAGGAAACCCCGTCAGGATGCAGGTGCTGAAGGGAAGTGTGGAGTCAGCCTACAAGCTTTTCTCTCTCGAAAAAAGCTTGTTTACTGTATTTGCTTTTGGCGGCAGTTCAGGTGCAAGGAGCATAAATATGGCGATGGTGGATGCCCTTAATTATATGCCTGACCTCAGGGACAAGATACAGTTTCTGCACCAGACAGGGCTGAACGATTATGAAACCATCAGGGATGCATACAGGAAGACCGGGTTTAAAGGAACAATCACTCCCTTTATATATCAGATGGGGGAAGCATATGCTGTTGCAGATATAGTCATCTCAAGAGCCGGGGCAACAACACTTGCAGAATTAACCGCCCTTGGGAAACCGGCCATACTGATTCCTTATCCATATGCAGCCGGAAACCATCAGGAACTTAATGCAAAAAAACTCCTTGAAATGGGCGCAGCAAAGATGATGCTCGACCGGGAACTGAAAGGAGAAGCTCTTGCAGAGAACATAAGAGAACTCTATATGAATGAGACGATGAGGACAGATATGCAGAGAAACAGCAGGGCTGTTGGAAGACCTGAGGCATGCGCAAAAATAGTTGATATCGCAATGAGCCTTATGAAGCAGTCAGCGTTAAAAAATGGAGAGCTGAAGAGTGTTTGAGAGATACAGGGGGATACATTTTGTTGGTATAGGCGGCATAGGAATGTCAGGCATTGCAGAGGTTCTGTTCAACCTTGGGTATGAGGTGACAGGGTCTGATCTGAAGGCTTCAGAGACGACCAAAAGACTGGGAGAGATGGGAATTACAGTATATATAGGCCATAAGGCAGAAAATATAGATGATGCCCATGTATTGGTAGTATCCTCAGCTGTTTCAGGTGATAATCCTGAAGTTATAGAGGCAAGAGGGAGGTCTGTCCCTGTGATACCGCGTGCAGAGATGCTTGCAGAGCTTGCAAGGCTGAAATACGGGGTTCTTGTAGCAGGGGCACACGGCAAGACAACAACGACATCTTTAATATCAACCATTTTTGCACATGGGGGACTCGATCCAACTGTTGTCATAGGCGGAAGACTCAAGGCAACGGGCAGCAATGCAAGGCTGGGCCAGGGTGATTTCCTTGTTGCAGAGGCTGATGAAAGTGACGGTTCATTTCTCAGGCTCTCTCCTACGATTGCTGTTGTCACAAACATTGACAGGGAGCATATGGAGTTCTTCAGAACAATGGATTCATTGAAAGAGGCGTTTCTTTCTTTTATGAACAAAGTCCCCTTTTACGGAACATCAATAGTCTGCAATGAAAACGAATACCTGCGTGAACTTTTACCGTCTGTTCACCGGAGGTATGTCACCTATGGGCTTGCTCGTGATTCACAGCTTTATGCGGAAAATATTCAAAAGGGTTTTATGTCGGTAAGCTTTGAAGCAGTTTATCGTGGCAGGAATTTGGGTGTTTTCAATCTCCCTGCACCAGGGACACATAATGTTCTCAACAGTCTGGCTGCTATCGGTGTGTCATTAGTTCTGAAAATAGACGTGCCGGTCATTAAAGATGCCTTGAAAGGTTTCAGCGGCATACAGAGAAGATTGGAATTTAAGGGCGAGGCAGGCGGCATAAAGATATTTGATGATTACGGACATCACCCTTCTGAGATAAAGGCAACGCTGAAGGCGATAAGGGAAGGGCTGCAGATCAGCAATAAAAAAACGGACAGATTAATTGTTCTTTTCCAGCCTCACCGGTATACACGAACCAGAGACCTCATTGATGATTTTTCAGTCTCATTTTATGATGCAGATATGCTTGTAGTCCTTGATATCTATCCGGCCGGAGAACCACCTATCGAGGGCGTGAATTCAGAAAAACTGATTGAGATGATCAGGAATGCCGGCTATAAAAATATTTTTTATAAGAAAGACCAGGAGGATGCTGTCGCTCATATTATCAGAAATATAAAGGAAGGTGATATTCTCCTCACTCTCGGAGCAGGCAATGTATGGAAAATGGGAGAAGAGATACTAAGAAAGTTAAAAGTTGAAAGTTAAAAGTTGAAAGTTAAAAAACAGAAATTAAAGGATATCTTTTCAGAAGGAGTCTTTAAAGGCGAAGTGAAATTTATGGAGCCAATGAAAAACCATACTTCACTGAAAATCGGCGGGCCTGCTGATGTTTTAGCTATGCCTCAAGACGTTTTTTCGCTCATAAACATGCATGCTGCCTTAAAAAGAAATAAAATCCCTGTTCTCCCTTTGGGTGGAGGGACAAATATACTGGTAAGGGACAGAGGTATAGAGGGCGTTGTGATATCTTCGAAGTCTTTCAGAAGGATCGGGGTAGTGAGCAGAGATGATTCATATGTGTATGTGACGGTTGAAGCAGGCGCCCTGCTACAGAGACTTGTGCATTATACAAAAGAAAACGGTTATTCAGGCATAGAAGGATTTGCAGGGATACCGGGAACTGTCGGCGGTGCAATCTTCGGTAATGCCGGGGCTTTCGGCTGTGAGATAAAGGATGTGCTTGTTTCAGTTGAGATCATGGATACGGAAGGTAAAATCAAAAAGATAAAGGCAGATCAAATTGCCTTTAGATACAGAAGTTCGGGAATACTGCCGGGTGAATTCATATTGAGTGCAGAGATAAAACTCACTGCAGGCAGCACAGAGGAGGTTTCATCAAGGATCGAGGATTTTTTGAATATAAAGAAAGAGAAGCAGCCTATCTGGGAGCCATCAGCCGGATGCGTTTTCAAAAATCCGTCTGGTGTGTCTGCGGGAAAGCTCATAGACGAATCCGGATGCAAGGGGATGAGGATTGGTGATGTTGAAGTAAGTAATCTGCATGCAAACTTCTTCATTAATAAAGGCAGGGCAAGTGCATCCGATTTCATAAGGCTTATGGAAGAAGTTGCCGATAGGGTCAAAACAAAATCCGGCATTTTGCTTGAGCCTGAGATAAAGATAGTCGGGAGAAGCAATGTTAACTGATAAGAGAATAGGTGTCTTAATGGGCGGTATATCAGCTGAGAGAGAGGTATCTCTCAGGAGCGGATCTGCAATTTATAATGCCCTGAAGAGTTTAGGCTATAACGCTGTTTCCATAGATGTCGGTTCTGACATCTGCGATGTGCTGGATAAAGGAAAAATAGAGGCGGCATTTCTTGCCCTTCACGGAGGATATGGGGAAGACGGCTCTATCCAGGGGATGCTTGAAGTTCTGGGTATCCCTTATACAGGTTCCGGAGTGCTCGCATCTGCCCTTGCAATGGATAAAGAGACATCCAAGAAGGTTTTCCTCTATCATGGAATTCCCGTGCCGCCATTTGTAGTTTTTACCAGGGAGCATAGAGCAAAGAGCATTGAATTTACATTGCCCTGGGTCATAAAACCGGCAACAGAAGGATCAAGTGTGGGGGTGAGCATTGCAAGGGACAAAGGCAATTTCGAGAAGGCACTGGAAACAGCCTTTTCATACGGATCACGGGTAATTGTTGAAAAGTATATACAAGGACAGGAGATACATATAGGGATATTAAACGGCAAAGTGCTGGGTGGAGTTGAGGTAAGGCCATCCCTGGAATTTTATAATTATGAAGCGAAATATACTGCAGGACTTACAGAGTATATCCTCCCTCCGGAAATTGCTCCGGAGACTTATGAAAGGTCTAAGATGACAGCTCTTTCTGCCCATATAGCACTCGGGTGCAGGGGCGCTACAAGAGTTGACCTCAGGCTTAATGCAGAAGGAGAGCCTTACGTGCTTGAGGTGAATACTATTCCGGGCATGACAGAAACCAGTTTATTGCCCAAAATAGCAGGGCTTGCAGGGTTTGATTTTCCGGGCCTCATTGAAGAGATGCTCAAAGGTATTTTTGATGAAGGCAAATAAATTTAAGGGAACCGGCAGGGGATTAAGAATATTCAGTATAGTCAGGAAGATTGCTGTTCTGATGTCCATCTTTATAACCGCAACAGGTGTATATTTTTATGTTCACACACACCCTGCGATATCAGTATTCCCCGTTAAGCATCTCGCCTTTATAGGAAACAGGCATCTTACAGACGATGAACTAAAAGCATTTGCCGGAGTTCATCTGAATGAAAGCCTTTTTATGGTTTCGAACAAAGAGGTTTCACAACGCTTGCTCAAATCTCCATGGATCAAATCTGTCAGCGTCAGGAAGGAATTCCCTGATACGTTGTCCATGACAATAAAGGAAACAGAGCCATTTGCACTCCTCAATATGAATGAACATCTTTTTCTCATAGATGAAAACGGCAAGCTCCTTGAGGAGCTGAAGGGTGATTCAGTGCCTTTCCTCCCTGTAATAGCAGGTGATCCATTTAAAGAAAAGAAGGGATTTTCTGAGGCGCTGAATTTTATTAAGGTTATGAATGCAAAACGGTTTTCTTCTGAAAGGGATCATATCGAAATAATTGCAAATAAACCACATGAACTCAGCATAACCGTAGACGGGATAACAGTAAAAATAGGGACTGGAGGGTATGAAGAAAAAATCGACAGGTTTATTCGGCTGGAAGAAGATATCAAGAATATGGAGATCCCTGTAGATTCCATAGATCTGAGGTTTGAAAACAGGGCGATCGTGAAACCGGTAACGGACAAGGCGGCTCGATAATGAGCAGGCGTGCTCATCAGGGGAATATTATTGTAGGTCTTGATGTAGGAACTACAAAGATGTGCGCTGTCGTGGGCGAAAGCATCGACGGGGCTCTGGAATTCCGCGCAGTCAGCACATCCTCTTCAACAGGGCTTAGGAAGGGTGTAGTCGTAAACATCGAGGCGACAGTTGAGTCAATAAAGAATGCTGTGAAGACTGCAGAGTTGTCCACAGGCGTTGAAATCAATTCAGTATACGTCGGCATTTCCGGCGGCCATATTAAAGGGTTCAATAGTTATGGCGCAGTTGGTGTGAGAGGGAAAGAGGTAAATTATATAGATGTGGAGCGCGTGATAGATTCTGCAAAGGCTGTCTATGTGCCGCTCGACAGAGAGGTGCTTCATGTTATTCCGACAGGTTATACCCTCGATGGTCAGAACGGCATCAGAGATCCGATCGGGATGCTTGGAGTGAGGCTCGAGGCAAAGGTTTATATACTGACAGGCGCTGTTACCTCAGTGCAGAACCTCCTTAAATGCTGTGAGAAGGCAGGGGTTGAGGTTATTGACATTGTATTTGAACCCCTCGCATCAGCAGAGGCGATTCTCGCAGACGATGAGAAGGAACTCGGAGTTGCAATTATTGATATCGGCGGGGGTACGACTGATATTATCCTCTATAAGGACGGATGGCTGAGACATTCGTCAGTGATTGCTGTTGGGGGAAATCATTTTACCAATGATATCGCAGTAGGACTGAGGCTTACTATAACCGAGGCGGAAAGGATTAAAAAGAGTTTTGGTTCCACAACCATAAGCATGGTTGATGAGAATGAAGAAATAGATATAGTTCAGGCAGGCCAAGCCAGGAAGATATTACGCAGGCATCTCGCTGAAATTATCCAGCCGAGGAGTGAAGAATTAATGGATATGATAAAGAATGAACTGACTTCCTGCTCAGGCTATGAAATAGCCTCAACAGGGGTTGTTTTGACAGGAGGCGGTTCGATGCTCGAAGGCATTGACAGGATGGCAGAGGCTGTGCTCGGACTGCCTGTGAGAATAGGTTTCCCGAAAGAGATAAAGGGCTGCAGAGAGATCACAAGCAATCCAATGTATGCAACAGGAGCAGGCCTTGTGTTTTTTGGGTTTAATACAGAATCGAACATGGTCTTTTACCATGATACGTTTACAGGGATATTCGGAAAGATGAAGGATTGGGTTAAAGGGATTTTCAGATATAAATAAAGAAAAGGAGGAATGTATATGATGAAATTCGAGATCGAAGAAGAAAGAGGACAGAAGGCAAGGATAACGGTTGTAGGTGTCGGAGGAGCCGGAGGGAATGCAATCAACAACATGATTGCATCGAACCTCCATGGAGTCGAATTCGTGGCAATCAATACTGATATGCAGGCGCTTGAAACATCCCTCGCACCTGTTAAGGTTCAGATCGGCGCCAATCTGACGAGAGGGCTTGGAGCAGGTTCAAACCCTGAGATAGGAAGAGATGCAGCCCTGGAGGATAGCGCCGTTATCGCTGAATATCTTGAAGGATCCGACATGGTTTTTATAACTGCCGGCATGGGAGGCGGCACAGGCACAGGCGCCGGCCCGGTAATTGCGGGCATTGCAAAAGAACTCGGCGCCATTACAGTGGCTGTTATTACCAAGCCATTTTTTTATGAAGGAAAAGTGAGGTATTCAAATGCAGAAGAAGGGATAAAGGAACTGAGGAAGAATGTGGATACCCTTATTGTAATTCCAAATGACAAAATAGGCCTTGTTGTTGAGAGGGGAACGCCTCTCCTGAAATCTTTTGCTGTAGCAAATGATGTCCTGAAGCAGGCGGTTCAGGGCATATCTGATATTATTCTGATTCCAGGGCTAATTAATGTTGATTTTGCAGACGTCAAGACAATCATACAGGATAAAGGCAGAGGCGTTATGGGCGCCGGGACAGGCAGAGGAGAAACAGGAGCGATTGATGCGGCTAAAAAAGCCATACTGAACCCCTTGCTTGAAGAATCATCAATTGAAGGCGCAAAAGGTATCCTCGTTAATATAACAGGCGGTATGGAACTTGCGCACAATGATGTTCAGGATGCTGTTTCCTATGTATACGACTCTGCTCACGAAGATGTGCACCTTATATTCGGCGCAGTCATAGATCCTGATATCGGTGACGAGATAAGGGTTACTGTCATAGCTACAGGCTTTAACGACCAGAAAGAAAAGGTGGACCTGCCCCAGATTAAGAAATGGTCTCCTCTCAAACAACCTGTCAGCCTTAAGGGTTCGGAGAGAGTTCTCTCAAAAAGTCTGAGGTCGGATTACGGCACAGAGGTTGTAGCAACGGACATCATGTCTTATGAAGACCAGATAGACGTGCCGGCATTTATGAGAAAAACGCCGCAACAGCCCCAAAAGGAGCTTTAAGTTTCCCTCCCACGAGGGGCTTCCCCCCCCGGAAGCCCCTCCCCCCCCCTAATAGTAGCGGGAGAAGGGTTCATGTGCTTAGCCAATACTATTCATAAATTTTTCTGAGCGAACTGAGGACAGAGTATTTGCGCTTTCTCCTCGGCGAATCCGCCTGAGGCGGACATTCTCGGTCGTTCCTCCCTGCGAGGTTTTTGCCTCTCTATTTTCAGATGCTATATTTGACTATCTGCAAAAAAATCCGCTCAAATTCTCTGTCCTCAGCTGTTATGGCTGATTTTATGAATAATCCGGGTTAAATGGATAATCTCTTATGTTTTTTTCACAATTTATAGGATATGATATAAGAAACAATGAGAACACAGATTAAGTACCTTCAGAATTTATTTTATGACCTGATAAATGATTATGGCCAGGTTTATATTGTCATAAAATATTCCCCGAATTCCGCAATAGGCGACAGAGGATTTACAGAAGAAGAGAAAAATAAAGGACTTGTCCTGGTATTTAACCAGAAAAACTACAGGAACCTTGAATGGGACGGGGATGGCAGTATAATAACCACATTGGGTTTCGGCGTCGGCAACAGGCCTGAAAAGTGTTTCCTTTACTGTGATGATATTGTGTCAGTATTTTCTCCGGGCGCAAAAGTGAGATTTGACAGGTGGGACATGTTGGATAACGTAGAACAACCGGGGGAATCCAAAGAGCCTGCAGTGACTGAAGAAGAGAAGCAACTCGAAGAGAAAGTAATCTCCCTCGACAGGTTCAAAAAAGCAAAGAAATGATGGATGACAAAAACAGCGTTTATATATACAGATGAGTTTTTGAAATTCGATTACGGACCAGCCCATCCACTCAAGACATCCAGATTAAACCTTGCGTATGAACTTATCAAAGCCCATGGACTTCTCTCCCTGCCTAATGTCCGCTATGTCGAGGCCGGAAAGGCAGAAGATGAAGAGTTGCTGTTGTTCCATAATAAAGAGTATATTGAGGCGCTCAGGGCTGTGAACGCAGGGGTTGAACTGCCTCATGCCTGTTTTTTCGGACTCGGCTCAGAGGACAATCCTGTCTTTAAAGGCGTATTTGACTGGTCCAGGCTGGTGGCAGGAGCGTCGTTGCAGGCAGCATCCCTGGTAGACCTTGGCGAAGTTGATATTGCTTTTAATATATCAGGCGGACTTCATCATGCGATGTCTATGAGGGCAGCAGGGTTCTGCTATGTGAACGATATTGTCATAGCAATACTGTCGCTTTTAAAGAAAGGCAGGAGAGTCGCCTATATTGATATAGACGCCCATCACGGGGACGGCGTTCAGACGGCATTCTATAATACAGATAAGGTTTTGACGATATCCATACATGAAACAGGAGAAGTGCTTTTTCCGGGCACAGGATTTGAAAATGAAACAGGCAGGGACAAAGGCGAAGGATACTCGGTCAACATCCCCATGCCTCCTTATTCTGACGATGAGCTTTTTATTCATGCATTCAATGAGATTGTCCCGCCTCTTATAAATAAATTCAGACCGGATATTGTTGTTGCACAGCTTGGCGTGGATTCCTTTTCTTCTGACCCGCTTGCCCACCTCAATTATACGAATAACGGGTTCTGTGAAGTTGTGAAGAAGATAAAGGATATTTCTCCGAAGTGGGTGGCATTAGGCGGTGGCGGCTATGATTTTGTAAATTTGGCAAAAGCCTGGACACTCGCCTGGGCTATCATGAACGATGTTGAAATCCCTGATGAAATCCCCGAAGATTTCCTGAATAAATATTCGCATGAAGGATTTATAAACAGAAAAATGATGGATGATAATTATTCTGAAACAGGCATCAGGAAAGAACAGATGAGGGAAGAGGTGGAAAGGGCGCTGAAATTTCTTAAGGAAAACGTGTTTGTGAAGCTGGGGATATGAGTTGAATTTTGGTCTCTATGCAATTAATCTCCAAAGATCTTGAAAGTTGTTTAAGTTCCTTAGTTCTGTCATTCTGGCTTGTCCAGAATCTTTCTTCGCTTACAGAAGGATTCCCGACAAGCGGGAATGACAACCTAACGTATAAACCATTGGAACAGATTTCGCTATGTTAGAACAAAAAAGGTGAGCAGGGTTTTCACTTCCTTTTCCTCTTCTTAGGTCGAAAAAATAAGAAAAGAAACAAAACCAATACAAAAAGAATGATTTCAGCAGGGTATTTTTTTAAAACATTAAGTACAAAGTCCATGTCTAATCTTTTAGCAAATTATGGGCAGGAAGTCAAATAAAACGGATTGCTTATTCGTGCAAACGGGCGTACAAATTTCACAGGACTATTGCTTCCTATCTGTTATCAACTGAAGCCATTCTGTAACACGGGGTAAAATATTGATTATGACTGTGTCGGGATTCTTCTGAAGCCGCAGATCTTTTTACGCCAGTATGGGTCAAATTGCGATAGGTTTGTCCCTTTGCTTATAAAAGTGGTATGCCCTTAATTCCATCTTATTTTCTCACATTAATGTTCCGTATACCTGAAGGTTTCCATGCCGGGGAGATTACGCGCGGAGGTTCCGTCTGTTTAAGATACGATGCCCAGATGAGTTTGAAATCACCGTATTTATCATTTACCGCATCCACTGCCTGAAGGAGCGCCTTCTCTCTCCTCTTTTCTTCAAACAGCAGCATCTGATTGCAGTCTTTGATGAGGTTTGACAGAGACACACCGAGCAGCCTCACGCTGTTTTTTAATCTGATACTCTCCAGGATAGATATGGCATTTTTATAAATCTCATGGGTATGGTTGGTGTAATCCGGCAGGGTTGTCTGCTTTGAAAAGGTCTCGAAGTCCGGGTACCTGACTGTAAGAGATACCTTCCTCCCGATAAAACCGTATCTCCGTGCCCTTCTCCCTATCATCTCACTTAACTTTAAAATCTCTGCCTCTATGTCTCTTCGCTGAGACAGGTCTTTTGGGAAGGTCATGCTGTGGCCGATAGATTTCGGGTCTTCCTCCCGGACATAAAGCGGCCTGTTGCAGAGTCCCTTTCCCATTGCCTTGAGGTGTTCGCCGATGACGCCGAATTTGTTTCTCAGGAGGCTTGCCGGCGCCCTTCCCAGTTGTCCGCATGTCCTTATGCCCAGCGCCTCAAGTTTTTCAGTAAGCCCTGAACCGATTCCCCAAAGTTCTTTTAACGGGAGATGCTTAAGCAGGGATTCGATATCTTCAGGCTTGATCCACCTGAGTCCATCCGGCTTTGCAATATCGCTGGCAAGTTTGGCCATGAGGATATTCGGCGCAATTCCAACAGTGCAGGTGATGCCGAATTGTGTTTTTATCTGTGCCTTGATGGAATGACCGATAGCTTCCGGTCCCCCGAATAAATGATGAGTCGTGGTTATATCAAGAAACGCTTCATCGATGGAATACACTTCTACATCAGGAGTGAACTGCAGATAGATTTTTTGCATTTCCCTGCAGGTATGGGTGTACTTTTCGTTGTTTCCTACAACAAAGATGATATGCGGACAGAGTTTCTTTGTCTCATGGACATTCATCCCTGTTTTTACGCCATATTTCCTTGCCTCGTATGAACGGGTAGTAATGACCGTTCTTTTCCCTGACCCGATGACAGCGACTGGTTTCCCTCTGAGCTTAGGGTTGCTCTGTTGCTCTACCGAGGCAAAAAACGCATCCATGTCTATACAGAGGATAATTTTTGACATTTACCATCCCCTCATCTGACTGTCGTATTTTCAAAACTTAACCACAGAGATCACAGAGGCACTTTAAACTTTTAAAAGACTTTTAATTAGAGTCTGTGTATAAAGTCGAGATTTTAACACCCTCCCCAACCCCTCCCCTCAAGGGAGGGGCGATTTTACTACCCTCTCTCTTGAGGGGAGAGGGCAAGGGTGAGGGTGTTTAACAGTTTATACACAGACACTAATTATGATTCTCTGTGTTCTCTGTGGTGAGATTCTTCTTTATCCCACGCTTGAAGTTTCTCCTGAATGAACCTTATTATTGTTTCATGCTCTGAGGTCCCGCGGCCTTTGACCATCATGGGTTCTCCAAAGGTAAAATGGACTTTTTTATTTCTATCTATCGGACCGAAATCTTTCAGACGCTTCCCTATGCCCCACGCGTCGGTCTTCAGTGCAAAAGGCACAACCGGAACCCCGGCCCTTAATGCGAGTTTCACCCCGAGGGTATTGAATTCTTCCGGCTTGAAGACAACGGAACGAGTGCTCTGAGGGAAAATGATTATTGAAATCCCCGCCTGTAACTTCTTTATACCTTCTTCCAACACTGCCTTCAGGTCCTCTCTCGGGTTTGTCCTGCCAACCGTGATCGGATTCCTCGATCGCATTAAATATTTAAAAACAGGGGTATCGATTAAACTTTTTTTTACAACAAAAGTAACCGGTTTCAAAGGCTGAATAATACAAGGCAAAACAAAAGTCTCAAGCGCGCTCATATGATTGCCGATAAAAACAGCAGGGCCGTCAAAACTGCTTATATTATTAATGCCATTAATTTCGAACTTTACTCCAACATTCTCGAGTGACTTCATTACTGCTAAACTTCCCTTTACCCATTTGGCGCCACTGTAAAAACTTATGGCGGCTCTTCCGCTGTGTATGCAGACATACCAAACAAATTGTGGATAAAACATATGCTTAGCGCTAAGAAAAATCCTGGATAAGAGTGGACGGGGCCGGTTTGAATCAGTTACATACGAATCTTTCTCCGTAATATTCATGTGCTATTTCATACAAAGCAAATTAAACCGAAAACTGCATTTAAAAAACCACAGAGTTCACAGAAACAAATATAATAATTTTAAAACTTACTTATCATTTTCTGCATGAAAAAGTGCACAGAGAAAAAGCCTGAAATCTGTTTTATTCTCTTACTTAATAATTACATTCCTCTGAGCACTCTGTGGTTAATTGTATTTATTGGGGTTAAATGCACATTTTCTTCGTCGATTACACCTTTTCAGCTACCCTTCCTGCGAGTTCGTCCATGATGGCTTTAACCGGCAGTATCTTGTTGACTCTATATGCGTTCGTTCCTACAGTAAAAAGCGATTCTTCCTCGTCCGGATTATAACCGGCGGAACTTAAAAGGCCATTGCAGATGCAGAAATGGTGTTCATTGCTCTCCTTGGCAGGACAGCGTGAAAATTTGCCCTCCGCGTCTTTGAGAAGCACATAGCCCTTGCTGCACTTCGGTTTTCTAAGTTTTTGGATTGCAGACTGATACATCGGCGACTGCCGTATGACCCGAAAAGGCAGACCGCAGGGCGAACCAGGGTCAAGCGCAATAATTATGTCTTCTTCTTTTACTTTAATAACGGCTTGCTTATATTCCTGCGATGCGCTGCTTTCCTCGGTTGCAAGAAACCTTGTGCCCATCTGAACCCCGCTTGCTCCCATTTCCAGGAATCTTACGATGTCGGCATGTGTATAAATCCCGCCGGCAACAATAACCGGAATGCCGCCATATTTATTTGCGGCGTCCATAACAGGGGGCAAGAGATTTTCGAGTTTATTGGATTCAAGGTCTATCTGGTCCATCTTGAAGCCAAGGTGCCCGCCTGCAAGCGGCCCTTCAAGGACAAGTGCGTCTGGCCTGTAGCCCAACCTTTCCCATTTTTTACATATAATTTCAACTGCCCTTGCAGATGATACGATAGGTATCAACGCTGTATCTTTAGGCGGCTGAATTGCAGGCAGACCTAATGGTAATCCGGCTCCCGAGATAATGAAATCCGCTCCGGCATCCAGGGAGCCCCTTACCGAAGCCTCGTAATCCCTTCCGAGCGCTACCATAATATTTATGCCGGCAAAGCCTCCTGAGGCTTTTGCCAGAGAGACTTCTTCATACGCAGCCTCATAGCTGTTAACCTTCTTGCCTTTGCGTTTTGAAACAAGCCTGTCGAGAGCAGCGCTCGATATGATGCCAACACCTCCCTCTTTTGCAACAGCGCTTGCAAGGGGGGATAAAGATACGCCGATTCCCATTCCACCCTGAACAATAGGGAGAGTAATTTTTTTGCTTTTAATTGTTAACGATGGCAGCTTTGAAGATGTATCCGGCATAAATTTTCAGAAGACTATGGACAGTGCGACTTGATCGTTGAGACGATCAAGAGCATAAACAGATTCCTTCGCAAGACAAATAGTCATTTTCATTTTTTGCTATTTTAACAGATTTATCAACTTATTTCAGGGCAATAAGCACATATAGCCGAGATCAAGCGCTTCCATCCCCACTTTGAAAGGAGAGGAAGTTATTTCTACACCTCTGCCTTCTCAAGCCTCCACAAAAGGGAAAATGTATCGAAGCTCAGTTCATATAATGTGTTTCCGTCTGATATCGAGAAATGGTAAATTTTGCTCAGCCCCTCTTTTGTCTGCCATGAATAGGTGATATCCCTGACCTCAAAAAGTTTGCCGGACCACCTGAATCTCAGGGGTTTTATCTTATACGGCAATCCGAATGAGGCTATAACGCTTATGGTTTCTCCAATATCCATTAGTCCAAATTATCATTCATAAATATTTCTGATTGAACTGAGGATAGAGCATTTTTGCTCATTCTCGGTCGTTCCTCCCTGCGAGGCTTTTGCCTCTTTATTTTCTATTCTGTATTTGAATATCAGCAAAAGAATCCGCTCAAATGCTCTATCCTCAGCCGCTGATGCCAATTCCATTAATGATATGGGTTAGATCTTCCGTATAACTCCCACGACTTTCCCGATGACTGTTACCTCATCGGGGTTGTGTTTTGTCGGTTGCATATCCTTATTTTCTGGTCTGAGAATTATCTTCTTTTTCTCTTTGTAGACTCGCTTGACCGTTGCTTCATCATCGATAAGGACAACCCCGATTTCTCCGTTTTCGATTGTCCTCTGAGGTTTAACCAGCACATAATCTCCATTTAATATCCCTGCCTCTATCATGCTGTCTCCGGTTACTCTGAGAGAAAATGTATCTTCATGAGGGAATAAGGATTTATCAACCAGGATGTGCGCATCGATATCCTCCCTTGCGAGTATTGGTCTGCCTGCCCTTATTTTCCCGGCAACAGGAAGCATGAATCCAGCCGATAGCTTTAAACCTGAAATCTCTATGCCTCTGGATTTGGCCGGGTTTAATTTTATAAATCCCTTCCTTTCGATAGCCTTTAGATGTGCTCTCGCAGCAGCCCAGAGAAACCTGAAGTGATTCCCTATTTCCCTGACAGTGGGAGGGTATCCATGGTTTTGTGTATGCTCTATAAGGAAATCAAGGATGTATTTCTGTTTATCGGTTAACTCTTTCATGGTTTCTTATCTTCCCCATGCATATGTCCCTTTCCTGAATAACCCCTCCTCGCTCCTCCCCTTAAATAAGGGGAGGAAGGGCGGGGTGAAAGTGGGGGAAATTTATATATACAAATGTATACTAAAAGTTATGGTTTTGTCAAGGAGTACTTCCAGTGTCATTCCAGCTTGTCTGGAATCTTTCTTTTCCTTTGTTAAGGGAGAATAGAAGAAGGATTCTGGACAAGCCAGAATGACATATAGAGGTGTTAAAATTAGCCTGTTAAGCCCTTTCCCTTACCATCTCCTTCAGCCTCAACGCATTTCTCGTTGCAAATCCGCAAGTTCTTTACGATCGCATTTTTATTTCGTAGCACTGATGCGCTAATGTGACGAGTTCGTCAAGTCTCCATTTCCCTCGGTCGGTAAGAAGACCTGTGAAGCGAGAGGGTATCGCGCTTATTCCCAGATATGCGCCGCTTATTGCACCTGCCATTGCTGCTGTTGTATCTGTATCCCCGCCTGCCTCAATTGCAGTGCATACGGTTTGCCAGTAATCATCAGGGGATCTGAGAAATGCATAGAGACTCCACAGCACGCTGCTGATGACAAATCCGGACATGCCTTTCCATTCATCGTCATCAATATAATCAGGATCGTAGCCGGCTTTGGAAATAAAGGTTGCAGCTTTTTCAGGCGGAAGGGATAACCATTGAATCAGGTTTTTCAACTCAGATGCAAACACGGGTTCAACCGCAGCTGTCCAGTCTGCAAGAGTTGAGATAAAAGACTCAGCATTTATTTTTTTCCCCTGAAGCGCCAGCGCAACTGCACCGCTGACCGCTGCTGCCCCTGCAGAGCTTCGCGGGTCTTTATGGGTAATTCTGCCCTGATCATGCGCTGCCTGAATAAGCATGTGCGGGTTATCAAAAAAGAAAAGGCCTATGGGCCCTGCTCTCATGGCGCTTCCATTGCCTGCTGCCGGAGGAGGGGCCCCTGATTCTTCCCATGAGATACCCTGGCATAATCTTTTTACTGCTTCTTTTGTTGAGTAACCAAATCCCACAATCCTTTTCTCAACAAAGATAAGCTTTATCCGTTCAGCATAATCAGCCGGATCAAATTTTTTACGTGCAATATAGCTCTGAATAAGTTCACGTGCAAGCTGAGAGTCATCCGAATACTGACCGAAAGGAAAGGGAAACCTGCCAAAATCTACTGTCCTTTCTGTTATTAAAAAATCTTCCACATATCTTTTGCACGCTTCAGGTGAAAAGCCTTCCACAGCAAAACCGGTTGCGTCACCAAGACACTGACCAATCAAACAGCCGCTGAACTGATCTTTATAAGGGAACATACCTTTATCATATCCTCCGAAAAAATCTTAAAATGAATCTTAACTATAACTTAAATATAAATAATCGAACTATTAAAATGTCAAACAGCTATTTATTTAAGCAAAAAACAAAATGATTGACATTACAGAAAAAATGATTTAATTTAATTAGCAATTGCTAATTAAATTAAATCTGTCCAATACTATGAAATACAAAAAATGTCATACATATCTGTTGGTTGCCGTGGTGGCAGTATTTTTTGTATGTTTCTCATATCATACTTCTGATGCTATGGTTTCCGGTCCTTGTGTCAACTGTCATACCATGCATAATAGCCAGAACGGTGTCTCTGTTGCAAGGGATGGAACAGGCGCTGGATGGAATAGTTCCGGTAAGCTTTCAGGCGGAAGTCTGCAGGCTGACCCTCTGAAAACCCTTCTGGTTTCCAGTTGTGTCGGGTGTCATACTTCAACGACTGGTGAGACAATAATAAACGTAGGCGGCAGCAGAATACCTATTGTTTTTAATACAGGTGGTTATCCTGCGAAACCTCTTGCCGGCGGAAATTTTTATAAAGTTTCTTTAGGCGGTGATAACGAAGTATATGGACACAATGTATACGGCATAGCCGGGGCAGATAGTAAACTGTCAACAGCGCCTGGCAGACAAAGCGGCACCTGTGGAAATGCAACAAGTTGCCATTCTACCCTTGCAGCGGCTAAAGATACTTTTACTGGCATGACTAACGGATGCCAGGGATGCCATGTGCGGGTTGCACATCATGACGATTCAAAGCCATGGTACAGGTTTTTAAAGGGACACCTGGACACTGTTGATTATGTAACCGGCATTGAGGACCCAAACTGGGAACAGAATCCTGATCAAAATAATCATAATAAATACAAGGGATACAATGGCCCTGTTGACAGTTCAGTAACTCTTGAACAAACGCATAGCATAAATTCATTTTGCGGTGGATGTCATGGACAATACCACAGGCAACAATTTATGGGCAGCTCAAGTCCATGGTTAAGGCATCCATCCGATATCCTTTTGCCTCAAACCGGTGAATACTCATCATATGATCCGGTAACGAATTATAGTGTTGAAGCTCCTGTTGCATGGACTGATCCATCAAATCCGTCACGGGCAACTGCTGTTGTTATGTGCCTTTCCTGCCATAGAGTTCATGGTTCTCAATATCCTGATATTCTTAGATGGGATTATAGCACTATGATAGCTGGCGGAAGCGGTTCGGGAGGATGTTTCACATGTCATACACAAAAAAGTCAGACCCCTTAGATTACCAGTCATTAACCTGAATTGTGATTGTTATCTTATGATACTTCCCGGCGGGACTTCTTTTCCCGGATGCATGAGAACGGGTTTCCCTTCGACGTCTGCTGCGAGGATCATTCCTTGACTTACAATTCCCCTGATAGTTTTCGGCTCCAGATTCATGAGCACAGGAATTTCTTTTCCGATGACTTGTTCGGGCTGATAGATTTCAGCAATCCCTGCAACAAGCTCCCGCTTTTCGAAACCGAAATCAATCTCCAATTTCAGCAGTTTCTCAGTTCCCTCCACCTTTTCTGCCGCAAGAATTTTCCCGATCCTGATATCCAGCTTTTTGAAATCATCAAAGGTGATCATTCAAATATTATCTACGTATAAAGGAGTTTTTGCAATACGATCTTTTCTCAGGCTTTGTTACGTCAGGGTTTACATAGTTATTCACGTATGATAGAATTTTCAATGAAGAGAGTTTTAATGGTCGTGCTTTCTGTTGCGCTTTTCAGCAGTCTTTTCCTGATGCTGAGAACAGGGAGGGAATTCACCGGGGACGTACAGATAAAGGGCGGTTCCTTTATCGAGGATGTCAGGATTCTCCAGAAGAAAAAAGGGGTAACCCTCTGGACCCTTACGGCAAGCAAGGCTGATTTCACAGAGGGTGAAGATAAGGCTGAACTCAGTGATATAAAGATGATGCTCCAGAAAAATGGAGTAACCCTGCATGCAGGCAAAGGTATATATAATATTTCAGACAAAAGCTTCACCACAGACAGTGTAGTTGAAGCCGCATCGAAAGATTACAAAATAACAGCAGATTCACTAGATTATGAGTTATCCTCCGGGGAGATACAGACCGGTGGGAAGATTACCGTTGAAGGCAAAGGCTTTAAGGTAGAAGGCAAGGGAATGAAAGCAGATGCTGAACAAAAGGTCAGTATACTCAATGATGTTAAGGCAACTTTCCATAAATAGCATTTTACGCCTGTGCGGATCTCTGATCCTGTTTTTTTTGCTCGCTGCTCCTGGTTTTTCTGCAGAACAGGCAAAAAAGATAAAAGGACCCTTAACTATAACCTCTAAAATGCTGACAGCGGACAATAAAGCCCGGACAGCCCTTTTTGAACATTCTGTTGTCGCACGGACAACAGATGTGACAATTTATGCCGAGAAGATGCTTGTCCATTATGATAATTCCGGCAATGTCACAAAGCTTGATGCAGGAGGAGGAGTTAAGCTCATTAAGGAAAACAGGGTTATCACTTCTCAGGAAGCTATATATTATGCAGATGACGAAAAGGTTATTTTCACAGGCGAGCCAAGGGCTGTAGACGGAGAAAATGTGGTTACAGGCCGAATAATGACATATCTTATGAACGAAGACCGTTTTATTGTCGAAGACAGCAAGGTTTTCCTGACAAATAAAAAAGAGCAGTAATGGAATCCTCTATGCACCTCCTTGAAGCAAAAGGGCTATCAAAATATTACGGTAAAAAACATGTCGTTAAAAGCCTGAATGTATGTGTGAATACCGGTGAGATTATAGGACTGCTTGGTCCGAATGGCGCAGGGAAGACAACCACCTTCTATATGATCGTTGGACTCATTAAACCGGATGGTGGAAAAATCTCTCTCGACAATGAGGATATGACTGATCTTCCCATGTACCGCAGGTCTCTTATGGGGATAAGCTATCTGCCCCAGGAACCATCCATATTCAGAAAACTCACAGTTGAAGATAATCTAAAGGCGGTGCTCGAGATAAGGGGACTCAGCCGTGATGAGATAGAGTATGAGGTAGGCCGTCTTTTAAAGGAGTTCAACCTTGTTGATCTGTCACAAAAGCATGGGTATAAGCTTTCCGGGGGTGAGAGGAGGAAAACCGAAATAGCAAGGGCTATTGCTATAAAACCAAGATTCATCCTGTTTGATGAGCCATTTGCAGGAATAGATCCCATTGCTATTATAGAACTCAAGAAGATGCTCGGTTATCTTAAAGACAAAGGACTTGGAATATTAATAACAGATCATAACGTAAGAGATACACTTTCCATAACAGACAGGGCATATATTATCAGTAACGGTGAGATACTCGAAGAGGGAAGCCCGGATAAAATTGTTGCGGATTCCAGGGTTAAGGAAGCCTTTCTCGGAGAGGAGTTTACGCTGTAATGTCTCTTGAAAACAGGCTCGAACTCAGGTTGTCTCAAAAACTGATACTTACGCCTCAACTTCAGCAGGCAATAAAACTGCTGCAACTGCCCCATCTTGAACTCTCAGATTTTCTTTCCCAGGAACTTATGGAGAACCCATTCCTTGAGGAATCCGTTGATGAAGTTCCTTTTGAGGAACTTACACCCGAGGAGAGAGACGCCGCAGCAAGAGAGGAAAAAGATTCTTCAGAACAGGAAGATTCATATGAAGATACTGACGCCCCGCTCGAAAAGCTTATGAACTTCACGGTAGATGAATACTTTGAGGAGAGGAGTTCAGACGGAAGGGACATGGGCTATTTCAATCCCGGAACAGTAACCCCTCCGTCTTTCGAGCAGTTCCTCACGAAAAAACCGGATCTATATGATCATCTATTATGGCAACTACGGTTATCACATATTCCTGAAGAGATGATAAAAGTCGGAGAAATTGTTATAGGCAATATAGATGAAAACGGGTACCTGAAGGCTTCGGTCGAAGAGATGGCAAAGGCGGCAGAGACCAGTGCAGAGGCAGCAGAGAAAGCGCTCTATATCGTACAGGGTTTTGATCCTTCGGGCGTAGGCGCACGAAACTTAACAGAATGCCTGCTTATACAGCTTAAGGCGCTGAACCTGCAAGACACCATCATAGAGAAGATGATTATGAACAATATGGATGAGCTTGAAAAAAGGAAATATGCTGTTATTGCGCAGAAAAACGCCCTTCCTTTGAAAGATATCATGGCGGCCGTGAAAATTATCGAGGGTCTTGAGCCTAAACCAGGCAGAATTTTTTCGAGCGATGACACAAACTATATTGTTCCTGATGTATACCTGATAAGAACAGCAGAAGGATATCAGATCATACTGAATGATGAAGGATTGCCGAGATTGAGGGTCAGCAGTTTCTACAGAAAACTCATTCAGCAGAACAATGCTTACCCGAAAGAAGATAAACAGTTTCTCATTGAGAAGATGCGGTCTGCGGTCGGGCTTCTGAAGAGTCTTGACCAGAGGAACAGAACAATATACAGAGTTACCGAGACACTTATTGATCTTCAGAACGAATTTTTCGAGAACGGCGTGCAGTATCTGAAACCCTTAACCCTAAAGGATGTTGCATCAATACTGAGTTTGCATGAGAGCACCATAAGCAGAGTTACATCCAACAAGTATATTTCCTGCGAACATGGAATTTTCTGTTTCAGGTTCCTCTTCAGCAGCGCTCTCAGCAGCGGTAAGGGGAGCATCTCGTCGACATCTGTAAAGAATACTATAAAGAAGATCGTGACAGGGGAAGATTCCCTTAAGCCTCTGAGTGACCAGCAAATATCCGAGATGCTGAGCAAAAGCAGCATCGTCATTGCAAGGAGGACTGTTGCAAAATACAGGGAGGAGCTCGGAATCCCGTCACAGACACAGAGAAGAAAATCGACCAATTAAAGGAGGATATATGAATATTATCGTTACAGGAAGACACATTGAAGTTACGCCTGCTCTGAAAAGCTATGCGGAAAAGAAGATTGCAAGATTTGACCGTTACCTATCGAACATATCCGAAGCGGTTGTTACTATCAGTGTAGAGAAATACAGACATAAGGTGGAGGTGCTGCTTAAGGTCAATGGAGTCCTTATACAGGCAGAAGGAATTACCGGTGATGTATATTCATCGATCGATGAGGTAGCAGAAAAACTCGAAAGACAGATAAAGAAATATAAAGAGAAACTCGTTGCTCACAGGAAATCTGAAGGGAAAGCAGTTCCCATGTCTGAAGAAGCTCTACTTCCTGCAGAGGTTGGCAGGATTATAAAGAATAAAAGGTTCGAGTTGAAACCGATGAGCCCTGATGAAGCAGCAATGCAGATGGAACTGCTCGATAAGGATTTCTTTGTATTCACAAATGACAACAGCGGAGAAATAAACGTTATCTACCGCAGGAGAGACAATAATTTTGGTCTTATAGAGCCGGTAAAATAGAGAGTAAGCTGTGCCGATAATAGTCATAATCACCGGTCTTTCCGGTTCCGGGAAGACGGTTGCGCTGAGAGCGCTTGAAGATTCCGATTTTTATTGTGTAGATAACCTGCCTATTGCGCTGTTCGACTCGTTTGTTTCAGGAGTATCTAAGTATAGAGAGATTAAAAAGATAGGCATAGGCATTGACATCAGAGAGAAAGGATTTCTGTCTGATGTCAATAGCGTTCTTAAGATACTGAGAGATAAATACCGCACAGAGATCCTTTTTCTTGAGGCAGAAAGGGATATCCTCATAAGAAGATTTAAAGAAACCCGCAGACCTCATCCGCTCGGCTGGAATATCGAAGAAGCAATACAGACAGAAAAGGGAAAGCTTGCTCCACTGAGAGAGGCTGCAGACAGGATTGTTGATACATCTTCTTTTACTCCTCATCAACTGAGACAATTCATTACGTCTCTCTACAAGATACACACAGGTAAAAAGGCGATGACAGTAGTTCTCATCTCTTTTGGTTTCAAACTTGGCGCCCCACAAAATATTGATCTGCTTTTTGATGCAAGGTTTCTTCCAAACCCTAATTTTGTCCCTGAGCTGAAATTGCTAAAGGGGACTGACAAATCGGTTTCTGACTATGTTTTCAAGCACCGGACAGCAAAGGCATATGTGAAAAAGATTAAGGAATTCATAGATTTTCTCATGCCACTTTATATAAAAGAAGGGAGATCTTATCTGACTATCGGCATTGGCTGTACAGGCGGCAATCACCGCTCTCCCGCCATTGTCGAGAAGCTAAAGGGTTATATCAGAAAACATCCGATAGATCTGAGCATCGTTCACAGGGATTTAAACTGACATATCAGATACCGCTATTACCGCCTTTTCATGGGAAAGCAATACAGCTGCTCTCTTCTATTGTCATAGAAAAAAAGATGCTTATGGATTAAGCTGTTATGTTTACAAAGTCCAATTTAAGCTGTTAGTATAAATAGCTCTGAGACAATTTAAGTAATTTCAGGAGAGGTGGCCGAGCCGGTCGAAGGCAGCCGCCTGCTAAGCGGTTGTGGGGGTAAAACCTCACCCAGGGTTCGAATCCCTGCCTCTCCGCCATTAAAAAAGTAGATAGTATGCAGCAAACAGTAGATAGGAAGTAGTAAACGGAATTATTTTAAGGAGGAAAAGATGAAAAAGAGAATTTTAGCAATCACATTATGTATCGCAATAGCGTTTTCATTATCAGCCTGTAAGAAGAAGGAAGAACAGCCTCCTGTGCCGCAGACAGGCCCTGTGACCGGACCAATAATGCCTCCGGGCCAGATGCCTCCGGGCCAGATGCCTCCAGGACAAATGCCTCCAGGACAAATGCCTCCAGGACAAATGCCTCCAGGACAAATGCCTCCGGGTCAGCAGATGGGCAAACCCGGCATGATGACGCCAAAGGGAAAATCGCAGGTTGTAATACCTGCTTCTGTTAAAGGGAAATGGAACGCTGCAAAGATAATTATTGAAGATAAGGGTTCAAAGACAAAACAGGAATATACAATAAAATTGAACAGCGACTTCAAAATTCCGAATTCGAATATCAAAATTCGTGTCGGTGAATTTCTGCCTGATTTTAAGATGGACGGGCTCAATCTTACGTCAGGGTCAAATGAGCCAAGGAATCCTGCTCTGGGAATACGGGTCTTTGATAATGATAAGCAGATATTCCCTGCACCCGGAAAACAATGGGGATGGCTTTTTTCAAAAGTGCCGTCAATACACCCGTTTGAACATCCAAAATACGGCATTACCCTTAAAGAAGGTATAAAAAAGGGATAGGATATTTAACTTCAGAGTACGAAAATAACTCCCCCTCGCCCCCTCTTAATTTAAGAGGGGGTTGGGGGCGTTATTTAAAATAAATAGAATCATTTTCTGGTCAATGACATGAAATTAATCTCGTTATATAACAGAAAATATTTTGCGCCCATAGCTCAGCTGGATAGAGCGTCGGACTACGAATCCGCAGGCCGGGGGTTCGAATCCCTCTGGGCGCGCCATAATGAATATTGTCATAAATTTAAATAAGCCTGAAAACATCTCTTCACAACAGGCAGTAACAAGGGTTAAACGGCTTTTTTCAGCAAAAAAAGCAGGACATGCCGGAACCCTTGACCCGATAGCAACCGGCGTGCTGATTGTTTGTCTTGATGAGGCAACAAAGATAACCAGATTCCTCGCCGAGCTTAATAAAGAATATATTGTACGGTTAAAGCTCGGCGAGAGAACTGACACATACGATTCAACAGGCAGAGTTATTGAGAGGGCAGATTTCCATTTTATAAAGGAGTCTGACGTCCATAACGTCCTGAGTAATTTTATCGGGCATATAAAACAGACACCACCTATGTACTCTGCGATTAAAATAGGCGGTCAACCACTTTATAAACTTGCAAGAAAAGGTATCAGTGTAGAGAGGCCGGAGCGGGACATTACGGTTTATGCAATGGACCTTTTATCCTTTGATCCTCCTTATCTCGATCTGAAAATTTCATGTTCCAAGGGAACATATATCAGGACTATCTGTGATGATATCGGCAATGCCCTCGCAACAGGAGCGCATATGGTTTCATTAACACGGACACGTATAGGCGCTTTCAGGATTGAGGATTCAGTATCAATAGAGGGATTGAGCAATAATAAAGATCCGGGGTGTTCGATAGATTCTGCTATCCTGCATCTGAAAGAAATAATTCTCGACGAAGAATCAGATGCCAAAGCAAAAAATGGGGTATCAATAATCTGTCCTGCAATCTGCCTTTCCCCGCCTTTTTTAACGGGCGATGAGAGGGTTCCGGAAAATTCATCAATAAATCAGTATATTAGACTTAAAAGCCCTCAGCATGTCCTCTTTGGAATAGGAAAAATAGAGAATAACCGGATAAAAATCGAAAGATTGTTAAACTAATTTCTTTAGGTTTCCAAGTAACCCCCTTTATCTTAAAGAAAAAAATACTTGACAAGATCCTTTTTTTCTGGTATTCATAAGCATATGTTCTTCACTCAAAGGAGTACTGTTGGTTTAGACATAGGCTCGGGTTATCTTAAGGTAGTACAACTGAAAGATACCAAGGGAGGGTACGAACTTGAGTTGTTCGATATGGTTCCTCTTCCCCCTGAACTGATTGTTGATGGTTCGATTATAGATTCACTGCGCCTCTCGGATGCACTTAAGGAACTCGCGCGCAAAGCCAGGATAAAGACAAAGGACGTTGTTATCAGTATCGCCGGCCACTCTTCAGTGATCATCAAGAGGGTCTCTTTGCCTGATATGTCGGAAGAGGAACTCTCTGAGTCCATAAAATTCGAGGCTGAACAATATATACCATTCGATATTGATGATGTAAACCTTGACTTCCAGATACTCGGACCTAAAGAAGAACCCGGGCAGATGGACGTCATCCTTGTTGCAGTGAAAAAAGACATTATTAACGAATACCTTTCCGTTGTAAAAGAGGCAGGGTTTAACTGCCAGATTGTTGATGTCAATTCATTTGCCCTTGAGAATATTTATGAGGTTAACTATGAAATCGAGCCGGGCAAGAACATTGCCCTCATCAATATCGGGGCAAGCACAATCAATATGAATATCCTCAAAGGCGGTATTTCTGTTTTTACCAGAGACAGCGCCGTAGGCAGCAACCTGCATACAGAGGTTCTTCAGCGGGAATTCAATCTGACGTTTGATGTAGCTGAAAGACTGAAGAGGAATGAACCCGTCGAAAACATATCTCCGCAAGATTCCCTTTCTGTAATGGATCTTGCATCCGAGGAGATCATCGGTGAGGTGAATCGATCACTGGAATACTTCCATGAAGAAATCAATGAAGTTATATTGAGTGGCGGCTGTGCCCTTATAAAGGATTTCCCAAAGATCCTTGCGGAAAAAATAGGGGTTGAGACAAAGATTATGCAGCCTTTCAAAAACATCAGGATACCGAAAAAGTTTGATATGAGCTATATAGAAGAAATGGCTCCTATAGCGGCTATAGCTGCGGGGTTGGCCCTCAGGAGGCCGGGCGACAGATGATAAAAGTAAATCTTTTACCGGTAAAAAGGAAAAAGAAAGCCAAGCCGATACCGGCTTTCCTGATAGCAACGATTCTTGGAACAGTAGGTGTTTGTCTAATAATGGCCTTTCTTTTCTTCACATACAGTTCCAGGCTCTCTGACAGGAAGGCTAAGTTCGCAAAAAATGAAAGGACAATAGCTGAACTCAAGGAAAAGATAAAGGCTGTCGAGGACTTTGAAAAAAGAAACAAGGTATTCAAGGAACGGAGCGATATTATTGAGCAACTCAGCAGAAACAAGAGTGTCCCTGTAAAGATTCTTGATGAAATCAGCGCTATCATGCCGAACGGCATATGGCTTCAGGCGCTTTCGTTTACGGGAGATACTGTAAGCCTTGATGGTTACGGCTTTACCAATACTGATATCGTTGCATATGTGGATAATCTGAAAGCTTCAAAAATATTCACCGAGGTTTATCTGCAGGAATCGAGGAGTACGGAAATAGAGAAAATACCTTTATATGTTTTCAAACTGACGTTTAAGGTGAAGGCGTAAGATGGCATTGAAACTGAATATTAACATTAAGACCTTACCGATGTACGTTAAGGTAATACTTGCTGTTGCTCCGGGAGTTATTATTGCGGCTGTTGTCATTTTTCTTTTTATTGTACCGAAGAATAAAGAGATAAAAGCTCTCGATCTAAAGATTTCGGCTCAGGAGAATGAGATAGCAAAAGATCAGGCAAAGGCCGATAAACTTCCGCAATTAACATTTGAGAACGAAAGACTCAGGAACAAGCTCAACGAATTAAAACAGCAATTACCTGAGGAGAAGGAGGTATCAACCTTGCTGAAGCAGGTTTCAGACCTCTGTATCAGAGCTGGAATGAAGGTAGGGCTCTGGAGACCGGAACAGAAGAAAACCCATACAAGCGGGATCGTTTATGAGATACCGGTCAGGGTTGAGCTTTCAGGAAGTTATCATAACCTCGGATATTTCTTCAGCAGCCTCACAAAGCTCAACAGGATAGTAAACATTTCTGACATACGGCTGAGTGATCCGAAACCCGACAAGGGGATTTCGACAGAGAGAATAACCTTTGTTGCCACAACATTTTCAGCAGTGCCCGAGGAAGAAATAGGGAAAGCAAAATAACAATGAATACACACCCCGATAATAGCAGAAGTAAACGGTTGATTTGTTTGTCATTGCGAGCACCTGAAGGGTGCGCGGCAATCTTGCTTGAGAAGATGAGATTGCTTCGTTTCACTCGCAATGACATTTTTAACCTGTTTATTTTCACATGCCTTATCTTCTTCCTGTTATTAACTTTTGCAGGGTGTAAAAAAAGCCAGCCGACCGGCACAAAGCCAATGGCTGAACCGGTTAAGCCTGCTGAAGTGAAAAAAGAACAGCAGGAAACTGAACAGCCAAAAAAGCTTGAACAGGAAGAATATAAATACGAAGCAAAGGGAAGGAGAGACCCTTTCCTTTCTCTCGTGCAGATTAAAAAGGAAAAACCCACGAAAAAGAAAGGGGCAAGCCCCTTTGAAAGCTATGATGTGGATGAAATCCACCTTATGGCAATCGCATCGGACAAAAATAAATTTTATGCGCTCATCAGCCTGCCTGACAAGAAGAACTACACGATTACAGAGGGGATGACATTGGGGCTGCAAGGCGGGAAGGTGCAGAAGATAACAAAGAATTCAGTGATCATAAGGGAATATATAAAGGATTATAAAGGTGAAGTCAAACCAAGGGATTCAATATTGAAACTCCATAAGGGGGAAGAAGAATGAGACAACAAGCAAAGTGCAAACTGCAAAGTGCAAAAAGCACAAAGCTATTATTAAAGATTATTCAGCAAAGGGATAAGTGTATAAGAATCTGCGCGCTATGTTCCATGCTCTTTGCTTTATTTATGCTGCCTGCTCTGTTTGGCTGTGCGACCGCAAAGGGCAAAAGTACGGAAACGGTAAAGCCGCAGGAAGTAACCGTAATAAACAGCATAGATGTTCAGGACAATAAAGTAACGATAACAGCCAGTAAGCCTTTTGTCTTTACTTTATACAAACCGGGTGATCCATATAAGGTAATCATTGAACTCCCTGATGTTGCCATAGGAGCGTTCACCAAAAAGATAGTTTCGAATAAAGCCGGCATAACAGAGATAATGCCTTCGCAGACCGAGTCGCCGGCTCTTATGGCCAAACTCGAGATGCTGCTTCAGGCGCCTGCATCTCTTGATCAGGATTACAGAAATAATATGCTGACGATAACGATTAAGGAGGATGTGACAAAAAAGGAAGAAACCCCCATGAAGGTCAGGGCAACCGATATTGTCAAAAAAGACAGGGAATCCCTTCTGATAAAAAGAGAAGAGACTCCTGCTTCTGCGCAAGCTGAGCAGAAACCGCTCAGGGAAACAGATACGGTAAAGAAAGAGAAAAGCCTGCTGATTAAAAAAGAGGATGCCGCTGCATCTGTTGCAGAACAGAAATCGCCTCTGGACACAGCTCCCATAAAAAAGGAGAAGTCATTAACGATCAAAAAGAGTGATGACTTAACCATGCCGGAACAGAAATCCCTGCGAAAGGCTACGGAGATAACAGACGTATCCTTTGATGCATCAGGGGACAGCGTTAAGGTTCTGATCAAAGGCAATGGCTCGATGGTCCCGAACGTCTTCCCCATTGACGACCGGATTGTTATAGATATACCTGATGTGGTTATGAACACCGTGCTCCCGTCCGGTGTTGTATCGCCGGTAAAAGGGATAAGGGCAGGAAAACATGAAGAGAAGATAAGACTTGTCCTTGACCTCAGGGAAAAGACAAATTTTGATGTCTCTGCTACCGGTGACACTATTGCGGTGATCCTGAATAAATCCGGCAGAGAGCCTTCTGTATCAACTCTTGCACAAATGTCCGGTGATAAATACGAAAGGGGTCTTGAATATCCGGAAAGATCAAAAGGTCTTGAAGCTATAGAAAGATCGCTGGAAAAGCAGGAAAATGAATTCATGGCAGAAGGCAGGTGCAAGTCATTCCTCGAGGGAAAAGAGAATGTAAACTTTGATTTCCAGGATCAGGATATTGTCCCGATATTCAGATTGTTCGCTGATATCAGCGGCTGTAACCTGTTCGTGCATCCTGATGTAAGAGGCAAAGCAACAATGAAATTCAGGGATGTGCCATGGAATCAGGCGCTTGATACCATACTCAAAACCTTCAGTCTCGATAAATCCGTAGAAGGCAATATCATACGGATTGCGCCAAACACTATTTTCGCAAAAGAGAGTGAGGAAAAGATAAGGGCAAGGGAGGCATTGGTAAAAGCAGAGCCGCTTGATACAAAGATATTCCCTGTCAGCTATGCTGAGGTAGCAATTGTAGAAGCTGCTGTAAGAAATTCAAAGATTTTATCTCCGAGGGGAAGCATCAGTGTTGATAAACGTACAAGCTCGATGCTGATAAAAGATGTTGCATCAGTCTTCCCGGAGGTCGAAAACCTCCTTGCAACCCTCGACAGGCCGACTCCGCAGGTACTGATTGAGGCAAGGATTGTTGAGGTGAACACAAACAATGAACAGGAGCTGGGAATACAGTGGGGCCTGAATCTCAAGGCGTCAAATACCCTGGCCGGCATCGGAGGGTTGTCAGGGGTCCCGTTTACATCGTCAGGCCCGTTCACAGGCGGCAACTATCTTGTTGATTTCCCATCGAAAGGCGTCGGGCCGCTGGGCGGTTCCGGCATCACCTTTGGTATAATAAATCCTGCCAGGACTATGGGCCTTGATATCCAGCTTTCAGCGATAGCATCGGTGGGCAATCTGAAGGTCATATCGAATCCGAAGATATTGACAGTAGACAACGGCAAGGCAAAGATACTGCAGGGCAAGAGCATACCTGTCAGAAAACTGACTACAGAAGGAACGATTTCGACTGAATTCAAGGACGTCACCCTGGAGCTGAATGTGACGCCTCATATAACTCCTGACGGGTCCATTGCCATGGCAGTAGAAATCAAGAAAGAGGAACTCGATCCGACAGTGCCGTCAGTAGAAGGTGTGCCCGGGACAGATAAAAAAGAGGCAAATACAAACGTCATTATAAAGGATGGAGAGACTATCGTCATCGGCGGAATGTATAAGATAACCACAAATGATTCCGAACAAGGTGTGCCGGGATTAATGAAGATTCCTGTGCTCGGGTGGTTATTTAAAACCAACAAAACATCAACAACTACCACTGAACTGCTTATATTTGTTACACCGAGAATTGTTGGGAAACCATAATGATTCAGGTATAGAAAAAGCGTATAAGAAATATGAAAACAGGGGGCAAGATGAAAGAAAAGTATTTGCTGCTGTTTACTGTTTACTGTTTACTGTTTACTGTTATTTTATGTGGTTGCGGAGAAGGCCCGGGTTCACCGGGAAGTTCGGGGTCTGAGAATACAGGGGTAAAGGTCGACGCATCTGTCGAGGGATTGTATCTTGGACAACCTACTTATTCCGTAGATGCATTCCGGGGCATATGTGACGAAGGTCCCCCGCCTGAATACGAGGACTTTACAGACCATCAGGCAACAGTTACATTTACTGCACGATTGTTGAACCCAAACTCTACATTCCAGGCAGGAAAACTCTATATAGAAAAATACACCGTTGAATTCAGGCGCAAACCGGATTCCATAAGCGCGCCTCCAATTGAATTCTATCCGGGTTTTGCATCGATAGTGATCCATGCTCCAACAGGGGCAGGTGAGGTTACGGTAACGACTGATATCAGATTTGTTGACCTTATAAGAAAAGACCAGTACGCAGAAGATGTTTTATCCGGAAGATATAGTTCATGGCTGGCATATATAAATAACTACACAGCTATATTCACATTTGAGGGGAAGAACGAGTATGGAGAGGAATTCACAGTTAAAACCCAGATGGATTTCCAGATAGGTAATTTCGATAATTGTTAAGGACGGCAATAATAGATTTGGAGGATAAGATGAAATGGAGGATACGATGAAAAAAGTCATCATACTATGTATGTTGCTGGCTTTATCTTTTTCTACATACAGTTGCGGAGGCGGAGGCGCCGGTTCTCTGGACAGCCCGGGCGGTGAGAACCCTGGAACACCATCTGTCGTAAAATTAATGCCTTCACATTATGTTGCTCAGACGAACTCATTTATTTCACTCCACACAAAGGTTCTTGACGGAAACGGGAGGCCTGTACAGAACACCCCCGTCACTTACACGAACTTATCAAACCCTTTTGGGGAGATAATATCATCAGCGCTCAAATCTCTGGGGCTCTATAAACCTGTCGGTATGCTCAGCACATCAGTGGTGAAGACTGACAGTTTCGGTATTGCTACTGTCAAGCTCACCTCCACAACTGCAGGATTTGCGACTATTCAGTCTGAAGTCAACACAGGCGCCGGAATTGTAAGGGATCAAAAGACGATATTCTTCACAACAGCAACAGGAAGTTCAGCGCCCCCTCCTCCAACGCTTAAACTTCATGTAAAGGATGCCACAAATGAAACATATGATGAACCGGAAGACTTTAACCTTTTAAAAGCCTCCGGCGATAATACAAGAACTGTCAAGGCAGTTGTTCGTGATGGTTTCGGAGCGCCTTTTTCCGGAGTAGCGGTTACCTTTGGATCTGACAGCCCGGGCGAGGTAACATTTGATAGAGGAACAGTTCTTACCGGCACAGGCACAGAGGCAGGAAATGCATATGTTGTCATGACGGTCAACCCGGCCATAATTACAAAATTAAAAAGGTATATAAATATATCTGCAGCTGCAGATACAAACGGCAATGGCACTTATGAAACCGGCAATATGCTGACCCTTTTCCTCGAACCGGTAACAGTCAGCAGTATAACTGTAGCTGCCAATCCTTCAGTTGTGGCCCCGAATGGAACGTCTACCATTCGAGCTGTTGTTTCTCTTAATACGGGCAATCCTACTCCTGACGGTTCATCTGTCGGTTTTACAACTTCCTGTGGTATGGTTACTCCATTTGGTCAAACATTGGGTGGAGTAGCAACAGCCACATTCACAGCGCCTTCTATCCCGCCGTCAAATAATATCTGTACAATTACAGCAAGTATCGGCGGGCAGATTGGCACGGCAGATGTACGGGTAACAACGTCACTGACAGTTCAGCCGAATACACAGACGATCAATGGAGTAATCGGCGGTATAGCAACCTTTACCATCTATGGTGGAGTTGCGCCATATACTGTTACTTCAAACAATATTGATTTTCCACCATATCTTTCAGGTAATGAATTTACTGTAAATGTCGGAGAAAACTCTATCCCAAGAACGATAACTTATACCGTCAGGGATAGCATAGGGGCGACCGTTACGGCAACTCTGACCATTGCCGGAGGAGCTTCTCTTGCGGTTCTGCCGAGTTCTGTGACCGTCGACAGCGCTGCACCTGATGATACCGTGTACTTTACCATATTCGGAGGAGTTGCTCCATACTCGAGATTTTCAGATAACCAGGCGTATCAGCCAATTATTGTAAGCAACAATCAATTCTCCATATTAGTGCCTGCAGGCGCTCCGGAAGAAACAGTTGTTCTGACGGTAAGGGACGAAAACGGGGACACAGCAACAGCAAAAGTAGATATAACCGCTGTGCCGCCGCAAGCGCTTGCAGTGATACCGGCTTCGCAGACCATAGCAAATCCTGCTATCAATAATGCTGCTGACTATACGGTGATAGGCGGCAAAGCGCCGTACAGTGCATTTTCAGATAAGCCGGGTTTTGCTACAGTATCTGTTGCAGCTTCGACGGTAACCGCATTGGTGGCAGCAGTGCCAACAGAGGATACAACGGTAACAATTTCAATTTACGACTCACTCGGCAATAGGATTAATGCCTCGCTTATTCTTGATTTGCCGCCACTGGCGCCGTTGGCAGTGATTCCTGCTTCTCAGACCATTTCTAACCCTGCAGGAGGTGAAACTGCTGACTACCAGGTTATCGGCGGCTCAGGAGGCTATACAGCATTCTCGAGCAATCCTGCAGCTGCTTCAGTGTCAGTGGCAGGTTCAGTGGTTACGGCAACTGTAGGCACGCCTCCGACAAGCGATACGACTGTTACGATTACCATTTATGATTCTGCCGGAAGCAGCAGAGCAGCAACGCTTATTTTGGATTTGTCGCCCCTTATCCCGTTGGCAGTGATTCCTGCTTCCCAGACTATTTCAAACCCTGCAGCGGGCAATGCGCGCAACTACACAGTGCTCGGCGGAACCGGTGGATATACAGCGTTTTCGGATAATCCTATAGTTGCTGATGTAGCAGTGGCAGGT
>Ga0194126_10000102_pt1 | contig 127090 bp, 138 predicted proteins | sample TA2KigC150mmetaG_FD_148641 | JGI IMG/M metagenome (GOLD analysis project Ga0194126, IMG submission 148641) | Freshwater microbial communities from Lake Tanganyika, Tanzania - TA2015035 Kigoma Deep Cast 150m | ecosystem: Environmental > Aquatic > Freshwater > Lake | place: Tanzania: Lake... | reverse complement strand
TAAATCATCTTGATGTCTTTCGAACCGAGGGTTTTCCCAATAATCGGCTTGAATCCTTTCCGCAATGTTGTTTCAAAGACGTAATACTGGTCCGGATTCACTGTGCCCTGCACGACGTTTTCGCCGAGACCGTAACTCGCATTGATGAGCACCACATCCGCAAAACCGCTTTCGGTATCGCATGAAAACATGACGCCCGAAGCCCCGACATCCGCGCGCACCATTTTCTGCACGCCTACGCTCAACGCTACTTTAAAATGATCAAACTTCATCTCCGCGCGGTAGAAAATCGCCCGATCGGTAAAAAGGGAAGCAAAGCAACGCTTCGTGGCATCGAGAACCTGTAATTCGCCGCGGATGTTTAAAAACGTCTCTTGCTGTCCTGCGAAAGACGCGTTCGGAAGGTCTTCTGCGGTTGCCGATGAGCGCACTGCCACGTCCACATTCGACGCGTGATAGCTCTTTGAAAGCTTTCGATACGCGAACCGAATTTCGCTCGCAAGTTCCTCCGGGAGCTTTGCGTCAAGGATAAGCTTTCGCGCCTCACGTCCGGCGCGTTTGAGCTGCCTTACGCGATACGGATTCATGTCTTTAAGGACTGCGCGGATTTTAGGGGTCAGGCCCGCCCTTTCAAGGAAATGCCTATATGCATACGCGGTAATCGCAAAGCCGTTGGGAACCGCGATGCCGCGCTTTTGGAGATTCAAATACATCTCGCCCAACGATGCGTTTTTCCCGCCCACGCGCGGCACGTCCTTCATGGCAATCTCATTGAACCACAGCACAAATGCTTTATTGTTATTCTGCATAGAAAAAAATTAGTTATGAACGCAGCACAAGCATCAGATCCGATACATTAATACCGGTCGGACCCGTCATAATATGGCTCCCGACTTTTTTGAAAAAATGATAGGAGTCATTCCGCAAAAGATACTTCGCGGGGTCCAGCTTCAATTTTCGCATAGTTTCCAAGACTTTTTCATCCCCCAATGCGCCTGCCACCGGCACATTATCTTTCCCGTCGGAATTTGCCGAAATAATAAGCGCATTCCGCGGCAATGCGCGAAGCGCGCCGAGCACCAGCTCCTGGTTTCTTCCACCTTTTCCATTGCCCTTTATTTTGACAATCGTCTCGCCTGCTGCAAGAAAGGCCTGCCGTGGTTTTGCCAGCCGCGCAAGCCTTCGACCCGCGCGATACGCCTCACCGCCGAGATTCGAGCTTACTATTTTGACTTTAAAGCCAAGCGCCCTTGCTTTCTTTGCCATCGCGTCGAGCGCGGTTTCGTTCGAAACAAAAAGCGCGTTATAAACATTCTGAAAATATTTTCGCTCTTTCGGCGTCTCAAAAAATTCCATCTTCGGAAGACGATATTTCTTTGCGATGCGTTTTGCGTCAGCCGCGGTCGTCTCATCAAAATACGTAGGACCTGATGCGACAACCGATGGCAGGCATCCGGGAACATCGGAAAAAATAAGTCCGATGACAGTCGCGGGATACGCAAGGCGGGCAAAATGACCTCCTTTGATATTGGAAATGTGCTTCCGGATGGTGTTTATTTCATCGATCGCGGCGCCGCGACGAAACAGAAGCTTCGTAAGTACCGCTTCATTTTTGCAAGTAAGGTTTTGATTTGAGCACAAGAGCGCAGAGCCGCCGCCGGAAATAAGCGCGACCAAAAGATCGTCTTTGCCGAGATCCCGCAGAAGCGTTGCGATTCGCCTGGCAGCGCGCTCGTTTCGCGCGGTTGGAAAGGGATGGTCGCCTGCAATGCTCGCAATTTTTTTTATGCTGCCCCTGCGGACATCAAGCGCAATGCCACCGGTAAGGTACGGCCCGAGCACCCGCGCTACGGCGCGCGCGCCGTCAAGCGCAGATTTGCCTATGCCGACAAAATAAATGCGCCTGTAGCGCGAAAGCCGGAATCTTTTTCCTTTCACGATAAGCATATTTCCGCGCCTCTTGAAGCATCGCTGAATGATTGGATTGGTTTGGACTGCTTCGAGTCCTGCGGAGAGTATCTCGAGCCCTTGGCGGCGAAGCGGCGTAACAGCTAATTTTTTGAAATTTTTGATCAGCACGGAAAAGAATGTTAGTGCGTATCGAATTATACCATTCCGCTCAATAGAAAACGCAGCAGAATCCAAACTGGGCAGAGAAAAAAACAAAAACCGGAAAGTCTAATTACGGAGCCACCTCCCGGACTCGAACCGGGGACCTTCGCTTTACGAAAGCGTTGCTCTACCAACTGAGCTAAGGTGGCAAAATTTTATAGCGCATCGAGCCTACTTTATCAAAAACGGCTGAAAAAAGATAGCCGCTCCGCCCCGCCGCCCTTGCCCGATTGAGGGCAAAGCCGAGCAGAAGAACACTCTTTTCCTTTTAGAAGAAAAAAGGGTGGCGCGCGCAGGCGCGCCGAGCGGAGAGGATTTGTCAGGGGAAAATGCTTGGGCGGCACTCCGTGCCGCCAACGAAATGCTCGGCAAATTTGAAAAAAGTTGGATTGTGGAGCGGATAACGGGAATCGAACCCGTGTCTTATCCTTGGGAAGGATACATAATACCACTATACGATATCCGCGAAATTCTAACGGGGTTGCGATTTGTCACTAAAAATTCTACGCACACTTGAATTTTAAGACAAATCGGGAAGAAGGTCGCATATCCCGATTTTGTCCCTGAGTTTATCGCCCTTCAAATTCTTCAGGGCGACCTTGAGTGAATCGAATGGGTCGAAGGGTTACAAAATCGAGGATCCTCGATTCTCGACATAAAGTGTCGGAATCGGGACTGCCACTATACTACACCCGCATCACGCACCGCGTTCTCGCACATCATCACCGTCGGATCCAATCGAATAATCGCTGAAATATTCCCCCTTCCGGCTCGGGCGAAAGAATCGCAACAGGCGTAGGCGTCACAAAGATTACCAGAACCTCTCCGGGTTTTGCAAGATTAAGATTCGCGCGGGCTTCGCGCTCGAGGTTCGCACGAAGCGAGAAATACTTGATCACCGAGCGCAACCCTTCATTCGACGTTTCTACCTCTGTTTTCTCTTTTTCCAAAATCGCCAATCTATCCATCAATACTGCCCGTTTCATGAGTGCGCTGATAAATCCAAAAAGGAAAAAAGGCGCAAGGATAAGGAGAATGATGACAAGACGACGATTCATATTATTTTGAGCGGTATTCCGCAGAAGAGCTTGCTTTAAAAATTTCAAAAAATACCGATGGCGGAATTTCGATTTTCCCCATACCGAGTTCCGCAAGCTTCTTTTTCCCTTTCTGCTGCTTCTTCCACAGTTTCATCTTACGCGTTCTGTCTCCGCCGTAAAGATGGCCCGTGACGTCTTTTTTGAGGGCGGGTATGGTCACGCGCGCCACAATCTGTGTGCCGATGGCTGCCTGAATCGGTACTGGAAAAGACTCCCGCGGAAGAATTCCCTTCAGTTTTTCGATAGTGGCGCGACCCCACGATTCTACAGACGAACGCGGCATAATCCGCGAGAATGCGTCCACGGGTCGTCCGGCGACAAGGATCTCTGTTTTCACAAGATCGCCAGGCCGCCAATCCGCAATCTCATACGCGAGCGACGCATACCCGCGAGTCACGCTCTTTAATTTGTCGTAAAAATCCACAATGATCTCTGCGAGTGGGAGCTCAAACGATATCAGAATTTCGCGCCCCATGGTTTCGGTATGCGTTGCGCGGCCGTGGCTTCCCTGTAAAAGCATCATCAAGCTTCCGACATATTCAGGAGGAGCGAGCATTGCTCCTTTCACCCACGGTTCCTCAATCGATTTGATCTCATGAATCGGCGGCAATTCCTGGGGCGTAGGAATCTCTGCGGTTTCTCCATTCTGAAGCATGGCTCGATATTTGACTGACGGAAGCGTGATGACCGGTTCAATGCCGTACTCGCGCCGCAGACGCTCTTTGATGATCTCAAGATGCAGCGTACCGAGGCATCCGATGCGGAAACCCTGACCGAGCATTTCCTGCCGCGTGTGCGAAAATGTGAACGACGCGTCATTGAGCTTGAGTTTTCCGAGCGCATCTTTCAGCATCGGAAAGTCATCGGCTTGCGGGGAGAATAATGAAGCAAACACCATGGGCTGCGGGTCGCGGTACCCGGGGAGCGGCTCGACTGCGGCAGTGGCGCTGGGGGGCACGAAGCGCGTGATGGTATCACCTACTCTCACGCTGCCGGGCTCTTTGATGCCCGTTGCAATGTAGCCGATCTCTCCTGCGTGAAGTGCATCTGTCGGTTTGAGCTCCGGCGCAAAAATCCCTATCTCGATCGCGGAATTTTTTGTTTTCGTCGCTAAAAGATAGAGTGTATCGTCCTTCCGAACGCTTCCGTCAACCACGCGCACATACGCAATCACGCCTTTGTAAGGATCAAAGTACGAATCGAAAATCAGCGCGCGAAACGGCTGTGAAGGATTTCCCTTCGGCGGCGGCACTTTGTTCACAATCGCATCAAGGAGTTCTGCTACGCCTTCGCCGGTTTTGCCGGACACCTGCGCGATATTTTCGGAAGGAGAGTGAAGCAATGCCGCCATTTCGTCCCGGATCTCCTTTAGATACTGCGGTCGTAAATCGATCTTGCTCACTGCGCCGAGAATGGCAAGACCTTCGCGCTTCGCAAGATGATAGTTTGCAAGCGTCTGCGCCTGAATCCCCTGGCTTGCGTCCACCAAAAGCACCGCGCCCTCTACCGCGGCAAGCGATCGCGACACTTCGTAGGAGAAATCAACATGACCGGGCGTATCAATAAGGTTCAGGATATATTCCTCGCCTTCAGCGCTCTTCCAGGCCATCCTCACCGGCTGCATTTTAATCGTAATCCCGCGCTCGCGCTCAAGATCCATCTGATCAAGAAACTGCTCGCGGAGCTGGCGGCGTTCTACTGTACGCGTCAATTCCAAAAAACGATCCGCGAGCGTTGATTTTCCATGATCAACGTGCGCGATGATAACGAAGTTACGGATGCGACTCTGTTCCATGCGCGGATTCTTCAAAGACCTCTCCTGCAAAGCGGCGAAGGTCAAGAAGCTTATACATCAATACCCCCACAAAAAGCACGATGGCAACCGGGATGCACGCGATCGCGGTTCTCAAAAAAAGCCACCACATCGTCTCCTCCGTGATGAAAAAACGCGTAGCCCAAAACGAGATAAAACCCGCGAATGCCCCAATACCGCCGATGAGTGCGCTTCTTATACACACGCGGCTTACGAGATGAAGATAGAGTTCGCCGAGCCGGCGCTGCAACACAAAAAGTAAAATTGCCCCATCGATCGCGCTGCCAAGCACCAATCCCGCAGCAAGTCCTGCGGCACCCCATCGCTGACTTAAGAAATACGCCGAACTAATGGTTGCCGCGAGCGCTATGAGGTATGAAAGTAACGGAGTTTTTGTATCGCCGCTGGCAAAAAACGCGCGGAGTAAAAGAAGTCGCAGGCCTTGTATCGGAAGCGATACAATAAACACGCTGAAGGCAACCACTGTTTTTGCGTGCGCCTCGGCGCTGAAGTTGCCGTACGTCAGCGTAAGCTCTACAATCGGGCCCCGGAATGCGAAAAAGATGAGCGCCGCGGGCACGGTCCAAAGCAAAATCTCGCTCAATGTTTTCGCGAAAAGCCGCCTGAACGTATCGTAGCTTCCTTTCGCCCAAAGGTCTGTAAGCGAAGGAAACGCCGCAGTCACAAAAGACATCACAAGAAGTGAAAGCGGCACGCCCTGCAGCGCGTCGGCAAAATTGAATATCGCAAGCGTCCCTACGGGAAGGAGCGACGCGATAACAGTGAGAATAACAAGGTTGATCTGGCCTGCGGCGAGCGTAAGGGCTCTTGGCGCCATAAGGAACAATACCTCTTTCAAACCCGGAAGGCTCTCGCGGACTTTCCAGGAAAACGAAAAGCCCAACGACCGGAATGTGGGAATCTGCACGAAAAAGTGCAGAAGCGCGCCAAGCACCACGCCCCACGCAACACCCCATATGCCCCAGTAATTTGAAAGCCACACGATACCGAGAATAATGCCGATATTATAAAAAATCGGCGCGAGTGAGTAGATAAGGAACCTCCTGAAAACCTGAAGCGTGCTTGAAAGCACATTGGAAACCGAAAGCAGAATCGGTTGGAGCATCAGTATCCGGAGAAGACTCGCTACGTTCTGCGCCGCTTCGGTCGAAAATCCGGGCACCAGGAAATTCGTGAGCGGCTGCGCAAAAAGAAACACTGCGATTGCCGCTACCCCGAGAAATATGGTAAACACAAAAAGTAGTCCGCTCACCAGCTGCCATGCTTTTTCTCTGCCCTCGGAAAGCCATCTCGAAAGCACCGGCAAAAATCCGGCAGTAAGCGCGCCGAAAATGAACACATTATAGAAAAAATCAGGCACGCGGAACGCCGCAAAATACACATCGAGTTCCTGGCTCGCGCCGAAACGCCCCGCGAGCAACGCGTTTTTCAGGATTGCGAGCACCGATCCGAAGACTCCGGTGCCCGCTAAAATAAACGCCCCTGATTCAACGGTCTCTGTCCTATAGTGCATTGCTTTTTGTATCGTATTGGAAAACATGCATTATTGCGGCCGCGGGAATGTAAACGAAATGCTGCGCCGTATGTTTTTTTCGAGCACCCCGCTTGCTGTCGGATCGCCTTTGACATTGAGTGCGCCTTCAAAAAATTCTATGGCATGGCGAAACGTCGAATGCAGACCGGATTGCTTCTCGATCAGAATCCGATACGCAGGCGATGCATAACCGGTTTTAAACGGCAAGCGGTACGTAATTTCAAACACGGATTCTTTTCCGGCATCAGTCAGAAGCCACGTTGCAAACACGGTATGTTCCAATTCCTCGTATACTTCTATGGTGCGGCTCTTCCCCACAAGAAGCGGCTCGTAGCCATTCAGCACCCCGATATCCTGGTCAATAAGATATGCCGCACGCTCGTAGTTCATTTGCTTGAACGTCGGCTCCACATCTCCGCCCTTCGCCGAAACAAGCTCGGCTCCTAATGGCGTATATACCCGGAGATAATCATAGTTCTTCGCTCTCCACCAGGAATATTTTGCCTTGTTGCCTGTATGGCGGCGCGTCAGCGTAAGCGTATTGACGATTGTACCATCTGCTTCGATTCTGGTCTTAAGCGTCCAGTCCTGCCGCATCCAGTAATCTGACTTCTCTCCTCCGATATTGGTGTGTACGATCGCAAGATAGTCCTCGTCTGCTAAACTCTTTACCTGACCGCCCCAGCCGCGCTCGAGCACGAACTGCTGGGCTGCGGGATTTTTCACAAAAAGCTGTATCTCTTTTGTCTCAAGATTCTCTATGGCAAGCGCCGTAAACAGCTGTAATTTATCGCTCGGAATGGTCTTTAATTTTTCAAGCACGCGCTTGCCGAAAAGCTCCAAAAAGCGCTTGGGTTGTTTTCGCTCCTGATCAAGTCGCGTCTGAATTTGCGCCTGTTCATAGAAATTTACGGCATCGAGCGTCACTTTATATTCCGGCATTTCTATAGGCCCCACAAAACCAAGAAGATTCGCAACTGCGCCCGGATTAAGCGCCACAATGCCATCCGCATCAAGCTTCATCGCATCAGAAAGAAACCGGTCGAGCTTGCGGCTCGACAACGGAAAATCAACAAACCAATTCGCATCCGAGGGTACCCACGAGCGCGCGATGCGCCGCAAGGGCCGCGGCGGAATAATTTTAAGAGTTGTAGTAGCATCGAGATCCGCCATGTGGTAAAACTTGAAATCCTTAAAATGCCCACCCTCGAGACTCACCACCCCAAAACTGCTGATAAATCCCCCGGTGGGGCGCAATTCTGCGGGATTCTGAAATAAAAGCACGTAGGTGCGTCGTCCGTCGCCACCGAGCATCCAGCGAAGCGCATCCAATCCTTCTCTGGATTTTCCGAGGAGATCTGACGCCCGGAGCGCATCATATGAAAGACCGGGCACGCGCACGCGGTTGAGATCTTGCATCGCGCGTTCAAGCCCTGCGACCTCTCTATGAATGCCGTCGAATTCAGTCATATACTGGTGGGTCTGGTCGAACAAGCCCGCAGGGAGCTTGCCGGCGAGTTTTCCGGCACGATACGCAACCTCTTTTGCATGCAGAGGCACTTTTTCAAACGCTGCTGAAAACTGCAGCGCTTTTGCAATGCGCGACTCTTCGGGAAGATATTTTGCGACGCGAAGCGCTAAGGGAAATGCAAGGCCGACCGACTCTTTAAGATCAGAAAGAATGGCGTGGCTGTCACCAAAGGCAGTTTCCGCAGTCCCGAATCTCCACCCCAAAAAGGCTTCTTTTCCTTCTTCCAGCTTGGCAAATGCGCGGGTCAATTCGCCGCGAATTTCCTCTTCCTGCGAAAGAAGCGACTTCCGGACGTCGAGAATCACCCAGATGCAGCTTGAGATGACAATAATCGCTATTCCGAATGCAATCGCAAGTTTTTTACCCATCGAGATGCCCTTCTATTGTCCCAAATTTCTCGAATCAGGACAACAAAACCCCGCCCCGATCTAGATCGGGGCGGGGTCAAGAAAGTCTATAAGCCGGATTCTGTCCTTCGACTCGGAAATGCCTCACTCAGGACAAGTGCCATTTTGGGGCGGCTCGGCCTGAGTGAACGCAGTGAGTCGAATGGGTAACCATTTCTCTAGGTCCTCGATTACTCTCGGACTCAATCCTTCAACTTTGTTCAGGATATTTCCTTCACAAAGCTTCAGGAAATAGCGGCCTACTTTTCTCCCGCTCATTCATGCATGCATCATGAACAACCGAACCCTCGAGAAACAGTTGCTAGCAAGAAGCTCGATTGACTCACGATCGTGGAGAATGTGCTGGAGTTTGGCCTTGCATTCCGTAAGGATTTAGCCGTTTCACCCCCGATGTTGCCATCGGGATTCATCCTGAGTCAGTAAACTGACTCAGGATGCCTCGGCGCTTTCGCGCCTCGGCGTCTCTGTTCGCACCTCTGCCGATTTCATCTGAGCGCAGCGAAGCTATGAAATCGAGCACCCTGAGCGAAGTCGAAGGGTAGTCCCTCGATCGCTTCGCTCCTCGGGACGCTCAATTTTGTAGCCACTCGCGCGCTCGCGGACAAAATTGGCGACGGCTGTTAGCCGCTACGTTTTTATCCCGAATTTTAAAGATCGGGAGAATGTCCGGACTTTCCTCCCCTCGAAAAACCTGCTGGTTTTTCTCGGGGCGATTACCCGACTTCCTCGACAAAGATGCTACCACAAAACTCGACAACTTTCAAGTAGCGTCTAAAAAAGCTTTTGATCCCGCTCGCGGCGGTCGAGCGCATGATTTACGAGACGATCTGCAGCGCGATTCTTCTCGCGCGATACTACTTTAAATTCCACACTCCCAAAACTTTGCCTCAAATTCCAAATTTCGATAAAAAGCGGAAATAAATTTTCTTCTTTCAATTTGAATTTCCCTTGAAGCTGCTTTCCTACTAATTCACTATCAAGCCTGATTTCTACCAAAGTGTCTTTGATTTTCTTTTTGCCCGAAAGATGCTTTGCTTTCTTTAACGCAAAAATCACCGCGTGATATTCTGCTTCGTTATTTGTCGCCTCGCCGATGTATTCGCTATACTCTTTGGGCCCTTGCAATTTGTAACTTTCACCTTGTATCACTATACCGATTGCCGCAGGGCCCGGATTATTCCGCGAACCGCCGTCGGTGTAAATAATGAGTTTATTCATTGATAGATTATTTTTTATGCAAGTTTAGATATTCGAAAAATTCCTGACCTCAAGCCACAACGCTACCCTTTTTCTTTATTAACCGCTTTGCTTGTTTGAAAAACTTGTTGTACTCACTCAAAGATTCCGGCGTGATATCTGCCCAGATATCGCCGATAACGCAGTCAAATTTATGATTGGGATTATATTTATAGAAATCGGCAACTACTATATTCTCATATACCTTTCCATATACTTTTTTGCACTCTCGAATTACCCCCCCAAGTTTTTCGATACTCGTTATGGAATGCACTTTTGGATTTTTCGCCAAATATTCCTGCACTAATCCCAACCCATATCCTGCAACCAGTACATCGTCAAATGCTTTTTCGGCAATCTTTCTCTGATTTATCCTCTCTATTGGTATATCCCACATCCACAGGCTCTCGTCTACCCAGAGAAAATAATGTCCTTTTTGTTTCAAAATCTTGACCTTGCTCATTGTCGAATTTTAGACTTCTATACCGATGGGACAGTGATCAGAACCCATAACATCTGGAAGAATAAAAGCGTCTTTGACTCTCGGTGTGAGAGGTCCTGAAGTAAATGCATAATCTATGCGCCAGCCCAAATTTCTTTTTCTGGCATTTGCAAAGTAAGGCCACCAGGTATAATGACCTCCCTCTGTATGAAATTTCCGAAAAGTATCCGTAAATCCCAGCCCCACTAGCTTATCAATTTGTTTTCGTTCTTCCGGAGTGAACATTATATTATTTTGATTTTGTTTCGGTCTGGCAAGATCTATCTCCTTGTGGGCGATGTTGAAATCGCCGATTAAAACCGCTTTTTTGTTGCGATACATAGCAGTGCGTCTCAAAAACCGCCTGTACACTTCAAGTTTATATTCCAAGTTCTCTTTCCCTCTTCCGCCGTGAGGAATGTAGATATTTATCAGAATGAAACCCCTGTAGTGTAGCTCGAGCAGCCGACCCTCGGTGTCAAATCGGGATATCCCAAATTTTGATATCACCTTGAGCGGCGCTTCTTTCGTATACACCGCAACGCCGCTATATCCTTTTTTGAGCGCGCAATTGAAAAACGAATAATAACCCGATGGCTGTACCAACGGACTCGGAACTTCTGCCTCCTGCGTTTTAATTTCTTGGAGACAAACGATATCTGCCCGCGTCCCTTTGAACCATCCAAGAAAATCTCTTTTGCAGACGGCCCGAAGGCCGTTCACGTTCCAAGAAACAATTCTCATTTCTTCCGCCAAAGATCGTAAATACGTTTGCCTGCGAGCGAAAACGGTGACGGAAATTCATGCAGCGAGCACCATTTTGTTTCCAGTATTTCAATCTTGTTTGCACGCAATCGCATCGTATCCAAACGCCCGACAAAGCAATAGATGGTATCCTGCTTGCCGTCGCCTGTATATAAAAACTGCCCGATGCACTGAAGGTTTTTAGGCGTAACGCCAAGTTCTTCTTTCATTTCGCGCAAAACGGCATTCCTTGGTTTCTCTCCTTTCTTTATGCTTCCGCCTGGGAACGTCCATTTCTGGATTCCGTAGGTGTGACGCACCCAGAGAATTTTGTCTCCGGATTTCAAAATGCACTTTATGCCAGATACGTGCGGCTTAAATACCAACCAATAAATCTTTATGAACGGATAAAAAACTTTGATCAGCAAGCCAATAAGTCTACGCATAGAGTTCTCAACTCCCGCAATCTTTAGTATAATGCTTCAATACCTATCAGTTTCTTTCCTGCAAGGTACTCAAGCATCGCGCTGCCTCCGGTGGAGATGAATGAATATTTCTTTTCGAGCCCAAGGTTTCGAATCAAATCGATTGTATCGCCGCCGCCTGCGAAGGAAAACGCTTTTCGGTTTGATGCAATTGCGCGGGCAATATCCCGCGAGCCAGCCATAAACCTCGGGTTTTCGAAATAGCCCACGGGCCCTGCCCAAAGCACCATTTTGCTCTGACGGATTTTCTCGTTGACCATCGCGATGCTTTTTGGACCGATATCGAGTATCAGTTCGTTTTTACCGATATTTTTTAAGTAGCAGTATCGTGCCGAACGCGATGCAGTATTCGTGCTTACTCTCCAGTCAACCGGTAAAATCAATTTCTTTGATTTGAGTAACGATCGCGCTTTTGCAAGATAACTCTTTTCCTTGATGGACTTTCCTACCTCAATCCCTTCTGCCCATAAAAATGTATTTGCCACTCCCCCGCCCACAAATACCCAGTCTGCTTTTTTCAGAAATTCCTCAACCGCCGGAAATTTATCTTCGATTTTCGCGCCTCCGATAATAACGCCAAAAGGCCGCTTCTTTGCGCGCCTGACCCTATCGAGCGCATCGAGCTCTCTTTCCAGCAGCAATCCTATATAGCTCTTAAGATAGCGCGTCACACCTACAACTGAAGCTGTGTTCCGGTGCGAGACTGCAAACGCATCATTCACAAATACATCGCCGAGTCGCGCCAGGTCCCGAGCAAATTGCGGAGCATTTTTCTCCTCGCCGGGCAAAAAGCGGATGTTTTCAAGCATCACGACAGCCTCCGGCGGAAGGAGCCGTACGGTTTTCTCGAGTTTCTTGGGCGCAGCATCAAAGAAAAACACCCGCTCGTCTAAAAGCTTGCCAAGATGCTCTGCGACAGGGCGGAGCGAAAGTTTCCGGTCTTTGCCTTTTGGCCGCCCCAGGTGGCTTACAATCACGATCCGTGCGCGCTGCTTCTGGAGGTATTCAATCGTCGGGATAGTCATCCGGATGCGGAAATCGTCCGCGACCGTTCCATTCTTTTTAATCGACACATTAAAATCCGCACGCAGTAGCACGGTTTTCCCTTTTACATTTACGTTTCGTACGGTGAGCATGGACAGATTCGTTTTTGGCGCCTAGCTGAATTTTATGCGAAAGCGCGCTAAAATGAAATAGATGAAACCCACCAAAAAGAACATCGTGATTTTGGGCGCCGGTTACGGAGGGCTCGCGACTGCCAAAGCGCTCGATCACCTTGCAAAACAACACTCTGACGCATTTGAAGGCTACCGTATTGTACTCATCGACCAACGCGATTACCAGCTCCATACACCAACACTCTACGAAATTGCCACCACGCCGGAAGAAGTGGCGAATGCGGTTGAGCTTAAAACCATTGTGACTTTCCCGCTCACAGACGCGCTCAAAAAAAGCCGCGTGACGTTCGTGCAGGGAAAAGCAACTTCAATTGATGTAAAAGAAAAAGCGGCGATATTGGCAGATGGCCAACGGATTGAGTTTGCATACATCGTCATTGCCGTCGGAAGCGAGACGAATTACTTCGGCATCCCCGGCCTTCATAAACACGCGTATCCTCTCAAAAATCTCTACGACGCGCTGCGAATCCGCGATGCAATTCTCTTGCTTTTTCAAAATCCATCGGAGGCAGGACTTTCGTTTGTCATCGGCGGCGCAGGACCAAACGGCGTAGAGCTTGCCGGAGAGCTTTCCCGCTGGATTCACTATCTACGGAGAGGTACGAAGAAAAAGTACGACTGCGCCATCACGCTTCTTGACGCGTCGCAGGATATCTTACCCGGTTTTGATAAAAACACTGTGGAAAAAGCGCGGAAGCGCCTTACGAAATTAGGTGTCACCATTAAGACAAACGCAACCATCAAAGAAATCGCTGAAGGTAAATTGCTATTGGCGCATGACCAATGGCTAAATTTTGATCTGCTTGTGTGGGCAGGCGGCACCAAAGCGCCAGACTTTTTGGCACAACTCCCACACAAAATTGAAAAAAAAGGCCGTGCAGAAGTCACGCCAGAAATGCTTTGCGTTTCAACGAATCCGCATTTGGATCTCGGAGGAAAGTTTTTTGCCATCGGTGATGCCTCATGTTTCTACCATCCAACCGGAAAATATCCTATTCCGGGAGTGGCGCGCGCAGCAATCGAGCAAGGAAAAGTGGTTGCGCATAATATTTTTGCAGACCTGAAGCATATGCCGCGCAACGCATACGTACCGAAAGATTATCCCTACATTATTCCGGTTGGCGGCAAGTGGGCTATCGCGCGTTTCGGACGAATCACCATCACCGGATTTTTCGGCTGGATTTTGAAGGGTTTGGTGGAACTTTACTACATTATTTCGGTACTTCCCAACTGGATGGCACTCCGGATATGGCTGAAAGGCATCAAGATTTTCATCAAAAACGATGGAAAAAATTAAAGCCGACAGAATGCTATTAGGCATATTCGCACGAATATGCCTAATAAAGTAAAGTGCAGCCTGACCCATTGATTTTTACTGGCGCATTCGGCCGAATGATTTCCTGTTCGTGTGGGTGCCCACCTCGACTCGCCGTCAAGACGAGACTTGGCTTTCACGTACTCCGAATCAAACATGAAGATTGCGCTTTCGTGCGCTTAAAGACGAACAACCCCGACCTCTGCGAGATCGGGGCCTGAAACTTTTGGAACTTTTACCTAAAGATCAAGCCGGAACTCGATGCCATGATCCTTAAAGCCAAGGCGCTGATAGAACTCATGTACTGCTGGTCGTTCGTGCCTACTGGTAGCGACAAGCTTGTAACATCCATAGCGCCTTGCTTCACTGATCACTCTATTGAGAAGCTTGGACCCTATCCCCTGGCTTCTCAAATCTTCCTCAACGAACAAATCCTCCAAAAATCCAAATGGTCTCTTGTGAAGATCATTGCGGAGGATGTAAAGAAACGCTCGTGCTGCTTCTTGGCCATCTGAAGTAATCGCGATCTTAATTCCACGACTTTCAACCCACGAAAGGGTTAGCTGCATTTCAACCACCTCCTGCAGCCATTATAAGAAAGTCGGTAACTCTTGTGAAGAAAGAATGTATCTCTGGAAACGAACACGCCCCTCCTCGCAAATCGCGAATCGGGGCGCTTTTGGAACTCGGTTGTACTCGTCAGGTAATCGGCTTCTCGGAAGCCGGAGTGATCATGATCTCCTTGCGGTGCATGACTCGTGCCATTCCGCATCCACGAGCTGCAGCCACACGCCAAACTTCAGGCCCGACTCTATAAACGCCTTGATGCGAGCAGAAACTGCGATACGCGCAGACTTCAGGCGCTGCTGCCGCTCGGGCCGCGAAGTCGCTTGTACAATAACGAGAAAGTCGTATCCTCGCGTAACGTCGTGCGGACCGTAGGGCGAGAAGAACACCTCGATATCCTGCGGCGTGAGTTGCCAGTCATGGTCATCCTCGAGGGAAAGACCGCTCTTGGCAACTGCCTCAGGCAACTCACTGCCCAAGGTGCGGAGCGCAAGCTCATCAACCTTTCCGGAGTCGTACCACACACGAACCAGCGGCATTGTTTTTCACCTCCTTATAGTCTCTTCATGCTTTCGGTCTCAAGCGCGCGGAGATGACGTGAAGCAAGCGGAAACAGTGTGCCTGCGCGGTTGACGATGAGTCACGCGCGAATGTCATCAAGATACGAAGTAATACCACCGGTCCGCCGGAACGTCGCACCCTTTTTCACCTGGATTCCATGCGGGGCAGCACTCCGAAAATGCCACAGCTTGAGACACCATATTACTTTGTGCCCCTTGCGATTCACGAGAATTTCAAGAAGGAGGTACCCCTCCTTGATTTCCTTACGAAGCTGCACGTTACACCTCCTCATGGGGTAAAGTAGGGAGCGCGATCCAGAGAATCGTCACAGCCACGAGCAATACGCCGATGACCCACGCGAGCACAATGAGCGGCTCGCGCACAATCGCAGGAGTGATCTTGATGATCTGGCTGATGGCGATTTCGAAGAGCATCAGAACGACGACCACGATGGCGCCGGCAGTAATCCTTCTCCTCCAAACGCTTCCGGGGTTGTCGTGCGGTGCGCGCCAACGATACATCCTTTTACCTCCTCTCTGCAGAATGACATTCGATTACTTGACGAGTATGTATGGAAAAGAACGCAGAAATGCATAAAAGCACGAAAATTGCCGGCTGTCAATCTCTTTTTCTATTGCAAATAAAGCAAAACTGTGCCTACAATCAGACACCAAAAATCCGTTCTTTGTCAAAAGGGTGGGGAGAATGAAATGCACCTGTCCGAACTGCGATTATAACCCTGTAAGCGAAGAAGCACGTGCGTGTCCAAGCTGCGGCAAGCCATATGCCGGCTACTGGTCCAAGGAGTGGCAAGGACAACTGGCGAAATGGAATGCACAAGGCAACGAACGCGCCCAAAAGGCAGTTGGCCGCATACTTCGGGGGCTCGACACATTCCGCGAAGAACTCGACTCAGAGGGTGTCTGTACGCATCGTGTACATACATGCATACGCAGAGGAGTTTTCCTGCCAGCAGTGACTAACCGTTACATCGACTTTCGCATCTTGCGCGTTGAACGGAGAGGCAGAACTGACTCCTACGATGGATACTTCTCCATACATGTAGTAGCTCTCTGCTGCAACCAGGAGAACTATATTAGTGATCAGGAGTATTTTATGCAGCTCGGTGGAGTCAAGAACGTCCAAAACTATTTCCAGGGTTACGATTTCTATCAAACACCCCGCCAATGGCAGGGTGTTTGAATTTATGAGATTTGTTTATCTTCTTTTGCAGGGGGTTTTGCTTTCGGAGGGCCGACGTCGTATGAGTCGCGGATGCGCGATTTCATATATGCAAAGTCTATGCCGCCTTGGCTCCACGGCATCGGGAATTTCTTGCCGGGGTTGAAGATATTGAGCGGGTCAAATGTTTTTTTGACGCGCTGCCAGATTTTCAAAAGCTCGGGCGGATAAAGTTTGCTTAAATACGGCGTTCGCATAATGCCGTCGTTATGCTCACCGGACAACACTCCTCCGAGTTCTACCGCAAGCTCGAAGGTTTCGTCCGCAATGCCGAAAAGCTTTTTCCGGTCTTCCTCATCGCCGACGTCCAAAAACGGCTGGACGTGCACATTGCCGTTGCCTGCATGGCCCCAGATCGCAAATTCAACCTGATGGCGCTGCAAAATTTCGTACAGGCGAGATACGTATTCGGGAAAACGCTCCGGCGGCACCGCGACATCCTCGATAAACGGCAATGCCCTTTTCTTTCCTTTTATCTCTTCAATGACTGGGAGCGCAGAACGCCTGACCTGCCAAAGTTTTGTTTGTTCCTCGGGTTTTGTGGTCGCGCGAACTTCGTACGCCAAACCGCGAATCACTGCTTGGGCCTGCGTTAACTTGTTCTCGATTTCTGCCTGATCATCCCCGTCAAATTCGCAGAGAAGCGCCAACTCCGGCACTTGCCCTGAGGGTACTCCCGAATGGGCTTGCCCTGAGGGTACTCCCGAATGGGTTGTTGCAGGCAGAAGCCCTTCGAGCATCTCGGGTTTTTCGCGCTTCACGATCTCGAGCAAAAAGTGATCCACCATTTCGAGCGCGCTCGGCTCCAATGCCACAAGCTTCGCGGTTGCCTGGCCTGCGTTCGGAAGCGTATCGTAGTACGAAAGGAGCACTCCGGTATATTTCGGCTTCGGAAGCGTCCAGAGCGTCACCTCGGTAAGGATGCCGAGCGTGCCTTGCGAGCCGGCAATCAGCTGGGTTAAGTCAAACAACCTCCCTTCATCGGTGATGCGCGCCACGTCCCACAGGTTGTAACCGATAGAATATTTGTTGGTTTTGGGCGCTGTTTTTTCGAGAATCTTTTTTTCGCTGCGCAGAATTTCATCCACTTCGCGGTACACATCGCCCTCAAGATTTACTTGCTGTTTTTTCTGCTCCAGGTCAGCATACGGCAGCGTGGTGATTTCCACTTCCGCGCCGGTCGAGAGAATCATTTTCAAGCTTTTTATATAAAGGCGCGCCGAGCCGTATTTGACTGATTTCTCGCCTGCGGCATTATTTGCCACAGCTCCGCCAATAGTGGAAAACGCCTGTGATGCAGGATAGAACGGAAGAAATCTTCCGCGTCTTTCAAGCTCGCTATTGACTGCGCCAAAAAGCGCGCCGGGCTCGACGCGCACAAAGTTTCTGCCAATCTCCAGAATCTTATCGAAGTATCCCGGAAACCGAATAATGATCCCCTCGTTTAACGGCCCGCCTGCCTGGTCTGTTGCTTTGCCGCGAGCGGTAAGAGAAAGTTTTTGATTCTTTGGGTCTGTTTCTTTTTTTTCGCGCAGCCATTTGACCAATGACGAAATATCACGTTCGTCCTTCGGTAAAACCACTGCCCATGGTTTCACGCGGAAAATGCTTCCGTCGGTCGCATAATGCTCAAGGGAGGCCTCATCAGTAAGAACCTCTCCTCGAACAACGCGTTTGAGTTCGGTAATCAACGCCTCGTTCACGGATACGGATATTTAGCGAATGGTGTAGGTAATGTTGACGGAGATCGTAATTTCCTCGATACCCGGCTGAATCGGCGCGTACGCCGCTTTTTCTCCTCCGCCAAGTCCGTCACGATACACCGGACCGGGCACGTAGTATGGTGATTCGCTGTAATGTACGACCCGTCCGAGGCGCACTCCCAAAAGTCCTGCGGTCTCTAATGCCTGGGTTCGCGCCTTGGCAATCGCTTGCTGGCGCGCCTGATTCTTGTAGGGCTCCGGGTTGTCTACAAAGAAGCTGATGCTGTTGATCTGATTCACTCCTTGCCCGGAAAGACCCGCAACAATTTCTCCCACAGTTTCAAAATCCCTGATCTTTGCGTTCACTGTTTGGGTAAGCAAGTACCCCACGATCCGCGGGGGCTTGACTGTTCCGCCTTGGGGATACGGCGGCGTGTCATATTCGTACTGCGGTTGAAGATTATACGCCGTGGTTTTGATGTCATCCTCTTTCACGCCTTGGGACTTTAAAAAGTCAATTGCGTCTTTCATTTTCTTGTCATTGCTTTTCTGAATCACTCCGGGGTCGCTTCCCTGATTGATCACAGAAAAACTGATTTCTGCGACATTGGGCTTGGTTTTCACCTTTGCCTCGCCCGCGACATAAATAGTCGGCGTCTGGCCCGGCGAATATACCGGTGACGTAAGCCACTTAACTCCTGCAAGGGAAAGCAGAATAAGCGAAAGAATGAACGGCGCCGCGAATGCGGTGATAATCCTTTTTAACGTTGTATCCATAATCAGAGAAGAATCTTAATGATAAATAGTAATGATATGTATTCTACTACTAACGCGCGCCTTAGTAAATCAACCACGAAAGTCCTGAGGGAAGCGCGTTGGCAAGATAGCGGTCAAACCCCCACAAAAAGCCTGCGCCGGACGCTGCAAGGAACAGGAAAATGAATGCGTATACCAGAGTTTCTTTAAAGATGTAGTATACGGATTTTGGCTTGTAGCCGAAGTAATAAAGAAGCATCAGGATTGCGGAGAGTATCGCGGCAATTTTCACAAACGCGCCGGCAAGAAGAGCGACACCCGCGAGAGTAAGCGCCCACGTATTCAGCCGATCAACCCAGCGCTTCCCCGCAAGCCGGTGAAACCATGGCGCGAGAAGCCCGTTGGCATTTGCGAGAAAGTCCCTGCTTGTCCACTGACCCTTTGAGAGCACTTTCTCGAGTCCCGCAGAGAGCATCAGCAGCCCCATTACTATACGCAGTACGACGATATAGATTCCCATTGTGTATTGTGGTTTCACTACTGAGTCCCGCACTCGGGGCCGTTTTTGTTTATGAAGGCAGCGACGAATGCCCCCATTTTATCCTGGTCAAAATCAGAAAGTTTCATAAGCAGACCCCAGCTTGCAAGAGAAATAGGCGCGTCATTTTTCGCGCGGGGCGTGACGATTATCTTGGTAGGAAACTGACGGGCAAATGCCGCAATGGCTGATTTGGTGGAAGAAGATATTGCGGGCTGGTATGAAATCCAAATGCCGCAATGCTCAAGATTATGCACAAGCTGTTCGTCTGGTAATTCTTCGTCATAAATCCTCCATTTCGCTTCTTCTTCATAGTGCCATCCGCTTGTCGGAGGATTTGAATTATATGCCGGATGTGACTCGCCTACTTTGATATGCTCGCGGCTCTGAATCGGGAAGCGCGCCACGTAGTCTTCTATAGAAATGCGTGGCGCCTGACTACTGGTGTTTTGGAGCGACACTAAGGCTCCGGCGCCGGTAAAGAGCACGGTCATTAGTACCACAATCCATACCGCAAACTTTTTTGCAGATTTTCCGAAATTGCGGCGCTTCTGGAAACGCGTTTTTTCCTGCTTTTGTGCGTCGTACGCTTCTTTTTTCGAAAAAATTTCTCCGGACATAGCATTAGGATTCTTCCAAAATGATTCTTTCTTTAAAACCACCCCGTTCTTCTGCTTTTTTCTTTCTCAACTCCTCGAGCTTTGCAGGATCAAGCCCTTGAAGTTCGCACACCGCGTAGCACACCTCGAGTACATCGGCAAGTTCTTCGGGGTCTCTGTGAGACAAAAACTCTTCCACTTCTTCGCGGAATTTTTCGTAGAGCTTTTCCTGATATTCTTTCTCGTCGGCAATATGGGTCACCGGTGTCCCGCCTTTTTTCTTGATAATCTCGGGTATCTTATCCCGAACTAGCTTATGATAGACGGTCATAGGAGAGTAGATTTGCGATTGCAATGATTTTTCCGAACTCTTTCGCGTCAATGCTCGCGCCGCCGACCAAAGCGCCGGAAATCTCGGGCATCACTAAAAATCCGAAAATATTCCTTGAAGTCACTGACCCGCCGTAAAGAACACGTATTTCTTTTGCGATTTTATCCGGGAGAAGTTTTTTTAACTCCTGACGTATGGTTTTGGCTGCTTTGTTTGCGGAAAACGGCGTCTCGGGCATGCCGGTGCCGATCGCCCAGATTGGCTCGTAGGCAACCGTAAGGTTGCGTAACAATGCACGATGCGCGATGAACAATGCACGAACTCCCGCGAGGCCTTTGTTTAGCTGACGGCGGAGGACTTGCTTGGTTTCGCCGCGTGTATGTTCTTTTAACGATTCACCAACGCAAAGAATTGCTCGCAATCCATTTTTGAGCGCAGCGTGGACTTTTTTATGTACCATTGCATCGGTTTCTTCGAGATGCCTGCGGCGTTCCGAGTGGCCAATGATCGCATAGCGTACGCCAGAGCTTTTGAGCATCTTGGGAGAAATTCCGCCGGTATAGGCGCCTTTTTCTTCCCAGAAAACATCCTGACCACCAAACGCTATCTCGTTTTCATGTTTGCGCGAAAGGTCTGCCAGCCATACAAACGGCGGGCACAAAACTGTCTCTACATTCTTAAGTTTTTTTGACGTCTTTAAAACAGCAGCCGCCAGCCTTTCAGCTTCGGCGTACGTCGCGGGATTCATCTTCCAGTTGGCGACTATAAGCTTCTTCATAATTGGGTGTTCATTTTCTTCCGCAAATGTCCGCGAACGGAGTGGGCGAATACATTTGTGGGGATCCTGTTATCGAGTACATATGTTTACGGACTCGATTTTAAGGACAATTGGTGATCATCAAAATTTTTTCATTGAGACGAAAATTCATAAAAATGCTTGCATGGTAAGAATACCAAAATGTACGAGCGCTGCCACTATTCCGCCTGCGGCAGCTACGCCTAACGCAATAGCGATGGTCGCAGTAAAAAGCGGGATGCCAAATACGATCGCAGCCACTACCCCGCTCCAGGCGCCGGTCATCGGTAAGGGAATTGCGACAAACACGAAAAGCGCAAACGGCGCCCACTTCCAGTAGTGAAAATGATCGCCGTGCCTGCGCCTTGTTCTTTCAAAAAGCCAAGCAAAGAAACGATTTGCCCAATACGAGCGATGGCTTAGATATTCGACAACCCGCTCAAAAAATATGAGAAGCGGCATAATCGGCAATATATTGCCGAGTACCGAAAGCACATATGCCTTTTCGAGCGGCATATTGAACGCGAGCGCAGCAACTGGAATCGCTCCCCTCACTTCAAGGACGGGAAGCATCCCGAGAAGCACCACAATCAATTCGCGCGGAAGATACAACGAAGAAAGCATGATACATCGCGCAGGATACTAAAATTTCCGGAGATAGCGTGCGGCATCTTCTGGAGTAATAGACGATACTTCAATGCCTGTGCCGAGCTCCACGCCCGCCCACACGGACGTGCGCGGCAAAACCTCAATATGCCAGTGGTAGTGCTTGAATGCTTCGGGTTTTGTGGGCGCAGTATGAATAAAGAAATTATACGAAGGCTCGCCGAGCCCTTTTGCGATCTTTCGCAGCACTTTCTGAAGCGCATCTGCTAAATCTTCGCGCTGGACATCGTCAATTTGCTCAAATACGCTCTCGTGCTTTTTCGGGAAAAGCCGCACCTCGTATGATACCCGCGGGGTATACGGACAAAACGCGATGATTTCTTTATTTTCGTAGAGAATTCGTGTGCGCGTTTTCTTCTCCCACGAAATCATATCGCAATGCGCGCATCGCTTGTGCCTTTTGTAATATGCGGCAGAACCCTGAATACTTCGACCCACATCCGGCGGAATCACCGGAAGCGCGACAATCTGCGAGTGCGGATGGTAAATGGTCGCGCCTGCCTGCGGACCGTGATTGTGATAAATCAGCACGTATTTGACGCACCCATATTCACCAAGCGCTTTGTGCCGCCTGCGATACCCTTCAAGCATCACGGATATTTCATTCTTTGACCAGTACGCGGGCTGACGATCGTGGTCGCGGTAAATCACGATCTCGTGAAATCCCGCGCCTTCGAGCCACGCATAGGGACCTGCGCGGTGCGCCACCGAGCAATCTCCTGCTCCGACGATTGGAAATTTGTTCGGAAGCACCTGGAGAAACCACGGATTTTTCTTTCCGGATTCCCAAACAAATTCTTTGCCCCGCGCATTGAGCGCCAAAATCGGCAAGCCGTGCCCGGTTTTCTGCAGATCTTCAAACGGGCATTTGGATTTTGGCTGGGGTTTCAGATGCAGCCGCTTGGGAATTTTCTTTCCGAAACGTTTCACACGGCCAGGCGCAATTGCGATCCACTCGCCTGAAACGATATCCTGTCGTAATTCAGAAATCAATTTCTTTTTTGCCATACGCTATTTTGCAACCCACAATTTTTTACCATACACGCCCATGAAAAGATTGAGGCGCACTTGGAGTACTTCAAAAAGCATTTTTATCATACTTTTGAGTTTTACATGCGATTTGGGATCGTTTGCCCAAGTAATCGGCACCTCTTTTACTGTAAAGCCCAAGCTCTTGGCTATCACGAGAAGTTCAACATCAAATGCCCACCGCCAGATGGTCTGTCGGGAAAATATCTCGCGCGCCGCTCGCGCGCCGAATGCCTTAAATCCGGCTTGCGTATCTTTCATGGGAAGGCCCGCAAGTATGCGGACGATTACATTAAACACGCGACCGATGTTCTCCCGCAGAAACGATTGATGTACCGCGATAACCGCTCCCGGAACGCGTCGCGAACCGATCACCACTTCGCAGCCCCGCTCAAATTCGGGAAACATCTTCTCGACTTGGTCTACGGAGGTCGAGTTATCCGCATCGGTAAAGAGCAGAATTTCTCCTTGTGCCTCGAGCATCCCTTGTCTCACCACCCAACCCTTGCCGTGATTTATTGCATTATCGATAAGGCGAAGATTTTTGATAAAAGGGAAAAGGCCCTGGACCACCTCTGCGGTATGATCCCGCGAGCCGTCGTTGACCACGATGATCTCATGGCTATAGGGCTGCGTACTTAAATACGCGTCGATTTCTCGAAGCGTCTTTTCTATCCTATCTTCCTCGTTATAGGCAGGGATAATCACTGAAAGCCGTACTGTTTCCATGCGTATCTATTATAAATTATTTTTGTTCTTTTTTCTCTCGATGTAACTTTCAAGAATGAGCGCTGCGGCGAACGCGTGTTGGTCGTGCTTTTTACGCTGGCCCTTCTGGTACCCCAGATATCGAGACGCGAGCGCAGACGTAAGCACCTCATTTTCAAACTCAACCGGCACATGGAGCCTCGTGTTAAGCTCGCTGGCGAATAGTTTTATTTTTTCGGACATTTTGGTTTTCCGAAATCTGAAGCTAAGCGGAAGCCCTATGACAATTTTTGAGGCGCCGCTTTCTTTGAACGCCTCATCAATCATGCGATATCGTTCTTCTTCGGATCTTGGCGCACAATGCTTGAAAGGCGCGACCATGCCGGTCTCGGTGTCGCCTATTGCCAAACCCATATGTTTTTCTCCGGAATCAATGCCGAGAAGCGTCATAGTGCTTTCTGGAGTATTAAAAGTTCGCGGTGATTGTTCGTCTGAATACCTCGTGATGTAGTATAACGGGAAATAAAAGTGTTGAATAACTCCCAATGCTTTTCTGGATCAAACCTTTCGGGCAAAGGCGCCGCTTTAAGCCAAAAAATAAACGATTCCACGTCAAGAAAATAATACGGTATGTTCCATTCGGCTCGGGCAATAATTTGAAATCCGAGCTTGTCCGCCTGCCTACAAGCGAAAATAATGCTTGGCGTCTCTACTCCTTTGCGTTCCCAGTGCGTAGTCCAATATTCACCGTTTGACCCCCATCCAAATACCTCAAAAACATTCTGGGTATTTCTTCCGCCAACCTGCTGGGTGATAAAGAGCCCGTTTGCCTGAAGCACACGGCTAATCTCTTCAATAAAAATGGGTGCGTGGCGGTTAAGCACAATATCGAAAGATGCTGCGGGAAAATCTAACTTTTCTGCAGACATTACACGAAACGAAACTCTATCCGCTAATGATGTCGGAAGGTTTTCCCTTGCCACTTTCATCATGCCTGGATCGTTATCAATGCCAACACCAAAACCAAAAGAGTCGGCAGTCTTTAAAAACGCTTCCCCTCCGCCCGTTCCGATATCTAACACGCGACTCGTTGGCCGCAAGTAACGTCTTACTATTGCAAGGTAATCCCATGGTGAAGGATCTTGGTCAGCATGTAATTCGGAAAAATCCCATCCGCGTCTCTCCCCCACCGAATCACTTATTTCTTTGAGTTGTTCTTTCCTATAGTCGTTCACCGATATCATCTATTTTGTCAATACAATTGGCCCTTTTTTAGTAATCGCGATCGTGTGCTCGAAATGCGCAGCGATATTGCCGTCGCGCGTCACAAAGCTTCCGTCTTCGCGCGCAAATACGCCCTGGACGCCGATGCTGACCATCGGCTCTATCGCAAGCACCATGCCGGGCTCGAGCTTCTGGCCGGATTTGGGCTGGCCGTAGTTTGGTACATTCGGGTCTTCGTGAATGCTATAGCCCACGCCGTGCCCCACAAGCTCTTTAATTACGAAAAAGCCCCTGCTCTTTACATACCTTTCTATCGTTGAGCCGATATCCCCCACGGTGTTTCCTGCTCTGCACACTTTGATCGCTTTTTCGAGCGCAGCTTGAGTCACCTTCAGGAGTTTCTGCGCCTTGGGCGCAATGCGGCCTATACCAATACTCACTGCCGCATCGGTGACGAATTTCTTATATACAATACCGAGATCAAGCGACACCACGTCTCCGCGCTCCAAAATAAGTGAGCTGGTCGGGATACCGTGCACCACCACTTCGTTTTTCGACACGCAAATGGAACCGGGGAAGGGTTTTAGCGCGCCGTGAGGCCGATACCCCTTAAACGCAGGCCGGGCGCCATGTCCTAAAATCAACTCTTCTGCGAGCTTGTCAAGCTGGGCGGCAGAAATACCAGGTTTGCAGGCTTTCACGAGCGCGCGGAGCACTTTTGCGATTATCTTGCCTCCTGCGCGCAACACTTGGATTTCTTTATCGGTTTTGAAAGTAACCATGCCCCATAGGAAATTAAGTATTTTCTAGCGGGCTAGGGTTTTGGTCTTAAAATATGCATAGTTCGTGTGCAGGGCGAAATCTCGGTCTTGCATGAAAAAATACTTTTTTATGGAGTATATTATTCCAAGCCAAGCGCATGCCGAACGCCCCGTGCAACATCTTCCGGCGGCGGCGCACCATCCACGCGCAATAACCTTCCTTGTTTTTCGTAATACGCAATTACTGGTATGGTATCCGCCTCAAACCAGTCCAGACGCGCTTGAATATTTTTTTCGGTGTCATCAGGGCGTCCACGCAACATAAGCCGGGTGTAGGCTTCTTCTCGCGTAATATCCAGTAGTATCGGAATCAGCGGCGGTCTTACAAACCACCGAATGATTTCGTCGAGTGTCTCTGCTTCTGGAAGCCACCGAGGCATTCCGTCAAAAATAACATCCTGATTGGACGCGGTAAGACGCTCTATTAATTCATGCTCCCACAATGCGCATGCGAGCCATGCATCCGGCAACACTCCGTCTTTCATTAGTTGGCGTACTCTTTTCCCGGCGAGCGTGTCTTTTTGCGCGAGCGTCCGAAAAAGATCGCCGCTTGAAATATAAAGCTCGGTCTCGAGGTGCTGCATCAGCAATTTTGCCTGTGTCCCCTTGCCGCACCCCGAACGACCGAGAAACGTAATGGTAAATGGTCGCGGAAGCATGTTCCCGTGCATTATACCGTATTTTGTGCAAAGACTCTCTATGACAAAAGAGAATCCACTACCTGATTCACCTGGCCTGCCAGCTCCTCTTTCGTTCCGGTATTCTGCACGGTCCAGTCGGCTATGGCGATAGCCCCTGCTTTTTCTATATTTTCGATCTCTGCATAATCACGCGCTTGCGCTTCTTTGAGCGTAAGCGGGCGTTCTTGGCGCATACCGAGGCGTTCGTAGCGAATGTGCTGCGGAGCGTACACAGCAAGTACTCGGAATACATCACCAAAACGCTCTTTCATCAGCTTGCATTCTGACCAGCTGTACAAACTTTCCACTACCACGGGCACTCCCTTCTGTAATGCTTCCTCTATCATCGGAAGAGAACGCTCTGCCATCACCGCCATTCCAGACTCCTTACGCATTTCGTCGCGCACCGCTTTCTCGCATTCTTGTGTTTGCTTGAGCCCGCGTCGCTCAAGTTCTTCATACAAGCGATCGTTGAAACCTACGCGAAAAAAGCCGCGCGCAATAAATCGCAAAACGGCTTCGGATTTTCCAGAGCCCGCAAGGCCGACAACAGCAACAATAAGGGGTTTGTGTGCCATTCTCAAAACCCTTCGTATTCTCGCATCACGAGCTGGGCTTTGATTTGACGCATAGTCTCGAGCGCAACAGAAACCACAATCAGGAGCGATGTGCCGCCGAGGGTCAACGTGGTAATTCCGGTTACCCCTTGAAGTACCAGGGGCAATACCGCAATTGAACCAAGAAACACCGCGCCCAGGAGCGTCACGCGAGTGACAATTTTGGAAAGGTATCCGGCAGTAGTGGTGCCTGGTCGGATTCCGGGAATAAACCCGCCCTGTTTTTGGAGATTAGTCGCGATTTCATTCGGTTCAAACGTAATGAAAGTGTAGAAATACGTAAATATCACCACGAGAAGGAAATACATAACGCCGTAGGTTGTCTGGTCGGCAAAAAGCCGCTGAAGCCATAGCGCAGCTTTCAGAAGTTGTTGATTTTGGGTCGCAGACAGAATCTGCGCGATGGTCGGCGGGAACAGTAAAATCGAGAGCGCAAAGATGATCGGGATCACGCCTGCCTGGTTGACGCGAAGCGGGAGGTAGGTTGAAACGCCGCCGTAGAGACGCATGCCGCGTACGCGCTTGGCATAGTTAACGGGAATTTTCCGCTCGGATTCATTAATGAGCACCACGCCCGCGATAACCACAAGCGCCACCGCAAAAAAAGCAAGGTAGGTAGGAATTTTGGACGGATCATAGGTCAAAATATTCTGGCGGATGGCGTTCGGCACGCCTGCGACAATACCCGCAAAGATAATAAGCGAGATACCATTTCCGATCTTTTTTTCCGTAATCAGTTCGCCAAGCCACATAAGAAAGATGCTGCCTGCGGTCACAAGCATCACGTTCCTGAACATATCAAAGCCGGCAATCGGACCAAGCGCCCCCTGGTTTTTCAACAGCGTAAGGAATGCAAACGCCTGCACGATCGCAAGAGGCACGGTAAGGTATCGGCTGTATTGATTAAATTTGGCGCGGCCCGCTTCTCCTTCTTCGTAATACATCTCCTTAATGCGCGGGAAAATAAGCGTCAAAAGCTGGAAAATAATTGTCGCGGTAATATAGGGCCCGACGCCGAGCATCGCAATCGAGAAATTCGACAGCGCGCCGCCCGAAAAAATATTCAAAAGCCCGAAAAACTGGTGATCAGCAAAAAACGCACGGAGTTGCGCGACATTCACTCCCGGCACCGGAATCACCGCGAGAAGCCTGAAAACCGCAAGGAGCGCAATCACAAAAAAGATGCGATTCCGCAGATCCGGGATGCGAAAAATTTGGGTAATTTTTTCAAACATCGAAACGTGCTTCTAGTTTATTTCGCTTCTTTTGTTTCGGAAAGCACCTTGCCGTAAGCCCTCTTGACTGCTTCCTGCGCGCCTCTTGAACACTCGATTCCTATAACGGTCAGCTTCTTGGAAAGCTTGCCGGAACCGAGCAATTTGATGCGCGGAATTCTTCCGCCGCGCCGCGTAACCAGATGTTTAGTCTCTAACGCCCTGGGAGTCACTTTTTCGCCTGCTCCAAAAGCGCGGTCAAGATCGGTCAGGTTAATAAGCGCCGGTTGAGAAGAAATTGTCTTAAAATATGCCCCCCGGCGCTTCGGGATACGCAAAATCATCTCTCGCTCAATGTCGCGAAATTTACGGCCTGCGCGCGAGCGCTGTCCTTTCATACCCTTGCCCGAATACGTGCCGCGTTTTCCGCCGCGGCCAACTCGACGCGAACGCTTGGGGCGATGCACTGAACGTAATTCGTGAAGCTGCATGGTTAGACTACTTTCTTAGTTTCTACTGCTTTGAGCTTCCGCAGTGCCTCGATCGTTGCCACCGCGTTGGTTAACTTATTCGGAGTGCGGCCAAGAATCTTTGCGCTCACGTCTTTCACACCCGCAAGCGTAAGAACGATTCTCGCCGAACCTCCCGCAATAATACCCTTGCCTCGTTTTGCTGGTTTCAAAAGGACTCTCGCGCTTGAATGCTTTGCGTAGACTTCGTGCGGAATCGTACCGTTTACGATAGAAACTTCGACATAGTACTTCTTTGCCTGATTTGTTGCTTTTTCAATTGCTTGCGCCACATCCTTTCCTTTCGCAACGCCAATTCCAACTTTGCCGGCTCTATTCCCGATCACCACGGTGGCACGAAAACTAAATCGTTTTCCGCCCGCCACCACGCGCGCAACGCGCCTGATGTCAACCGCCTTTTGCTCCCACTCGCCTTGTTGTCTCTGCCGTCTGAAAGCCATACGATATTAAAACTTCAATCCATTTTTTCGAGCTCCTTCGGCGACTGCCGCGACCCGACCGTGAAATCGATAGCCACCCCGATCAAACGTGACTTCTTTGATACCGACTTTTGCTGCTTTTTCTGCAAGAAGTTTGCCCACGAGAAGCGCTTCTTCACGTTTAGTTTTTGCGGTTTTTCTCTTTAGTTCTTTCGTAGATGCAGCGACCAGTGTTTTTCTTTGTGTGTCATCAATCAGTTGCGCCCATATATGTTTCGAAGAACGAAATATAGAAAAGCGCGGGCGCTCCCCGGTCCCGGTTACTTGGGCGCGTATTCTTGTATGACGTTTAAGGCGCAATGCCCGTTTGATTTTTGCCGGATTTTTCATACTCTGTGAGGTTTACGCTCCTGCGGCGCCTGCAAGTCTCTTGCCTGCTTTGCGACGGATTATCTCGCCTTGATAACGAATCCCGGTGCCCTTGTAGGGCTCGGGAGGTCTCGTGCGGCGGATGCGCGCAGCAAGTTCTCCCACTACTTCTGCATCGAGACCGCTTACCGTAATGGTATTTTTTGTCACTGACGCCGAAGTACCCGCAGGAAGCGAAAACTTCACTGGATGCGTAAAACCAACAAAGAGCGTCAGCTCCTTCTCGGTTGCTTCAGCACGATATCCAATGCCCTCAAATTCAAGCGTCTTAGAAAATCCTTCGGTTACACCCTTGACCATATTGGCAATGACCGCGCGCGTGGTACCCCACAACGCCATGGTATCCCCTTTCAGTTTTTCCGGGGGCTTAATGATGCAATCGCTGCCTTGCATCTCTATCGCAAAACCACCTGGAAAGGAACGCGCAAGCTCGCCTTTCGGGCCTTTGACTTTCACTGCATTTCCTTCGAGGCGCATCTCAACGCCAGCAGGAATCGGGATGTTCTTTTTTCCGATCTTAGACATGGGATTACTTGCACACTAACCGATGATACACAATACCTCGCCACCAACTTTCTGCTTCTTCGCATCGCGATCAACGAGCAGTCCTTTGGGAGTCGAGAAGATGGTGACGAAACCGCGCTTCAGAAAAATGTCGACGCTTTTTCGATACACGCGGCGGCCGGGTTTAGAAATTTTTCGTACGTGCTGCAGCAGAGGTCGCTTCTTTTCATATTTCAGCGCGATTTCGATAATCTTGGTTTCTTTGCGGCCTTTTTTTTCAAAGTCGCCAATAAAGTTTTCAGCTTTCAGAATGCCCGCAAGGTTCCAGGCAAGCTTCGAATACGGCACTTTCACGCTCGCGTGACGGGCGCTACAACCGTTCCGAATTCTTGTGAGCATGTCTGCAATGGTATCCATGGTCGATGATATGTAATTACCAAGAAGATTTCCTTACTCCCGGAATCTCGCCGCGCTGCGCGAGTTCACGAAAACAGATTCTGCAAAGTCCAAAATCACGTATAAATGCCCTCTTTCTGCCGCACCGAAAACACCGACGTACGACTCTCGTCGAATATTTGGGTTTCTTTGATGCTCGTGCGATGACGGATTTTTTTGCCATGGAAATACTGCGCGATCAGGCTAGTGTTCTTTTTCAAACGGAAAACCGAGCGCGCGGTAAAGCGCGAGGGCTTTTTCGCGCGATTTGGTCGTAGGTACAATGGTAACCTCCATGCCATACAGCTGTCTAGTCTCTTCCCCCGCGACCTCCGTGAATACAATGTGCTCTCTGACTCCTATAGTGAGGTTTCCATGCAGATCAACGTTCTTGAGCGAAATACCCCGAAAATCCCTCGTGCGCGGAAGCGCGATATTAAAAAAGCGCTCGATAAAATCCCGCATTCGCTGACCCCGAAAAGTTACGACGTATGCGATGACCTCACCCTCGCGCACCTTAAATCCCGCAATTGACTTTTTGGCGCGACGGGGTGCGGGCTTTTGCCCGGCGATCAACGAAATAATTCGTGCGGTCTCTTCAAGCACGCGATCACGAACCTGGACATTGGCGGATGCGATTTTGCCTATGCCCATGTTGAGCACTACTTTCCGGATTTTCGGGATCGCAAACGCGCTCTTGGCGTGCAGTACCGTTTTGAGCGCGTCAGCCGAGGATGTATCTAATTGTGCCTTAATATGCGCCATAGTATAAGCCAAATCTAGATTTCGTTCCCGCACTTCTTACAGATCCTGTTTTTGCCCTGCGCGGTGTTTTTCATGGCAATACGCGTGGGCTGGTTGCATTTTGCGCAGACGATTTGCACTTTCGCAACCGATACTGCACGCGGCACAAGCACCATCTGACCCTTTTCGCCTGCGCGCCGTGGTTTGCGATGTTTCTTTACTAAATGCAGTCCCCCAACTATTACTTTGCCGGTTACGGGAAATACTCGAAGAATTTCGCCTCGCTTGCCCTTATCTTTACCGGAGATCACAAGAACCGGGTCTCCTTTTTTAATTTTCATCGCACGGAACGTCATGGCATTTAAAGCACCTCCTGCGCAAGAGAAAAAATCTTGTCAAACCCTTTTTCTTTCAATTCTCGCGGAATGGGGCCAAAGATGCGGCCGCCTTTCGGTTCTTTTCCCTTTTCTAAAATCACCGCAGCATTTTCATCAAAACGGATATAGGAACCGTCCTTTCGCCGCAGCGATTTTCGCTGCCTCACCACCACGGCCCTTACGATCTCGTGGGTTTTCACGATCTTACCGGGATCTGCTTCTTTCACCGACGCCACGATAATGTCGCCAACCTCTGCGGTGCGTCTTGCAGAACCCCCCAGCACGCGGAAACACTGGATCTTGGTGGCTCCGGTATTGTCGGCAACTGCGAGCATGGTACGAGGTTGAATCATAAACGCGAAAAATGATTATGCTTTTCGTACGACTCTCCAGCGCTTTTCTTTCGAAAGCGGACGTGTTTCTTCTATAATTACCTTGTCACCTACTTTATACTCATTTTTTTCATCGTGCGCCTTAAAACGCCTCGAAGTGGTGTAGCGCTTTTGATACTTGGAGTGGATTTTCGAACGCTCAACCGCGACGATAACGGTTTTTTGCATTGTATCGGATACCACCACCCCCTCGAATTTTCGTTTGCGTACTTTAGCGTCCTGCATGCTGTGTGCGGTGTAAAATAGTGAGCACGCGAGCGATATCCCGCTTTGTTTCGTGGATCGCGCGCACGTTCTTTATCTTTCCTGCGGCAAGCTCGAATGTATAATTTCGAAGTTTGTTTCTCATGTCTTCGAGCAACGAAAGAAGTTCGGGTTCGGTTTTTGTACGAAGTTCTGCGGTGTTCATAACGGCGTTACGCTTTCACGAATTTTGTCTTAAGCGGCAGCTTCCCCGCGGCACGCCGCAACGCTTCGCGTGCGATTGGTTCTGGAATACCGTCCATTTCAAACAAAATTCGACCTGGTTTGACGGGAAATACATAGTGCGATACCGCGCCTTTGCCGCCTCCCATGGTAACTTCTGGCGGGCGCTGCGTCACGGGTTTATCGGGAAATACGCGAATCCAAACTTTGCCCCCGCGCTGGATAAAGTGAGTCATTGCTTTTCGTGCGGCCTCGAGTTGATTTCCCTTAATCCAATGGCTCTCCACTGCTTTCAAGCCGTAGGAACCATACGCAAGATGCGTCCCGCGCGTTTCTGTGGTTCGTGAACGCGAGCGTCCTTTCTGCCATTTTCGGTGTTTTACTTTTTTGGGTGCCAGCATGAAAGAAAAGATTACGTCAGTTTCTCGCCTTTATAAATCCACACTTTAATACCGACGGTGCCGTAGGTGCAGTGCGCCACTCTTTCTGCATAATCGATATCGGAACGGATAGTCACCAGCGGAATCTTTCCTTCGTGCAGCCATTCGGTACGGGAGATTTCTGCTCCGTCGAGACGCCCCGAAACCATAATTTTTGCCCCTTTTACTTCTTTATGTTTTACGATGCGCTCGAGTGCCTGTTTGATCACGCGACGGAACCGGGTGCGCTTTTCAATTTCGGTAACGATATTCTCCGCAACCACGTTACTCGATATTTCTGGTTGCCTTACTTCCTCGATCGTAAGCCGCAGCACAAGTCGTTCTTTGACATTCTTTTTCTTCCTAAATTGCTGAATGACCTTCATGACTGCAGCCCGAAGGTCATCGATACCGGAACCGCCACGGCCAATAATGAGACCGGGTCGGGCCGAACGGACGATGATTTGAATCGCATCTTGGGTACGCTCAATTTCAATGCTTTCCACGCCCGTCTTTGCGAGTTTCTTTTTTGTCACTTCACGGATAAGCTGATCTTCTTCGAGCACCAAAGGTAAATTACGCCTCACCATGTAGCGCGACTGCCAGGGCTTCGTAATGCCGATCCGATATGCTGTTGGTTTGATTTTATGTCCCATGAGATAGCTTCGTATATTACACCGCTTTTCGCCTGAAAAAACGTTTCTGTATCGAAGGAAGTTTCGGTTTTGAAGCCTGCAGTTTCGGCGCCTTCACTTCTTTTAGATCCTTGAATTCTTCCTTGCGCGCTGCATCACGGTGCTCTTCTGTTTCGCGGTAATGCGCCGGGGCTTTCATTATCTCGGGCGCCTCTTCCTTGAAAACTTTCTCCTTTTTCGCTTTTGCGGTACGCGTGTCGAGCACCACCGTCACGTGCGAAGTGCGCTTGAGAATTGGAGTCGCGCGACCCATCGCACGCGCCATCCAGCGTTTCAGGCTTGGGCCGGGATCTACCGTAATGTTTCGTATGTAAAGGTCGGTCTTCGATAGCTGGAAGTTGTGCTGTGCATTCGCTGCCGCGGAACGAACAAGTTTCACCAAAGGTTCAGAAGCTTTCTTGTGCGCATGTTGTAACTGTGATTCTGCCTGCACGATCCCCATCCCTTTCACCAACCGCGCCAAGTATCTTACTTTCTTGGGAGAGATTCTTAAATGTCTTAATTTTGCAACAATCTGCGGCATAAAAGTCTGTTATTTTGCAGGAATAGCGGGTGCGGCCGGTCCCCCTTCTGCGGCTTTTTGCGCGGCTTCCATTTCTTTTTGCATGCGACCGCCGTGACGAATGAATTTACGCGTCGGCGCAAATTCTCCGAGTCGATGTCCCACCATGTGCTCGCTTACCGACACAGGGATAAAATCGCGACCATTATGCACTCCAAAGCTAAAACCAACCATCTCTGGCGTAATTACTGAATCGCGCGACCAGGTTTTAATAATAGTCTTTATACCTGGTTGCATACCGGCGAGTTTTTTTAACAGCTTGGCGTCCGTGTACGGACCTTTTTTGAGGCTTCGACCCATGGATTTTTACTTGATTGGGCTGGATGTGACACAACCCTTATTTCTTTTTCGGGCGGCGCTGCATGATGAACACATTCGACCACTTTTTCTTCTTTCGCGTCTTTTTGCCGCCGGTAATCTTGCCCCACTTGGTCTTTGGGCGACGGGTTCCGCGCACTGCACGACCCTCGCCTCCCCCATACGGATGGTCTCGCGGATTCATCGCGGAACCGCGCACTGTCGGACGAATACCCATCCAGCGGCTGCGGCCTGCTTTGCCGAGTGAAAGCAAAGTCCATTCGGGATTCGAGAGCTGCCCGATTGATGCGAATCCGCGTGACAGCACGCGGCGGATTTCTCCGGAGGGCATTTTGAGGTTCGTATAGTCTCCCTCGTGCGCCATCACTTCTACCCACGAACCCGCAGAACGCGCAAGCTTGCCGCCGCCACCTGGCTTGAGCTCCACGTTATATACTTTCGTGCCTACCGAAATATTCTGAAGCATTGCGCGATTCCCTGAATTCAGCGGCGCAGTTTCGCCATACTGAACTTGATGTCCCTGTTCCAAACCCTGCGGCGCAAGAATATAACTTCGCGAACCATCCTGCCACACAATGCGCGCGATGAATGCGGTACGATTCGGATCATACTCAAGCGCCTCCACCCGTCCGTGCTGACCAAGATGTTTCTGGCCAAACTCAATCAGGCGGTAATGCCGCTTATGGCCACCGCCCTGATGGCGTACGGTCACACGGCCTCGATTATTGCGGCCCCCTTTTCTCTTCAGCGGCACGAGAAGCGATTTAAAAGGTTGCTCTTTCGTCAGTAATGAAAAATCAGCCACTTGGTGCTGGCGTCTTCCCGGAGTCACTGGGTTGGATTGCTTGATTGCCATGAAAATACGTTAGCCGAGTTCGATTTTATTTCCTTCTTTTAGCGTGACAAACGCTTTTTTGTAACCAGGTCTCCATCCTTCGGTCTTTCCGAGGCGCTTTACTTTACCTGGCATATTCGTAAGACGTACGTGAAGCACCTTGACGCCGAATATCGCCTCGATCGCTGTTTTTATCTGCGGGCGATTCGCGTTTTTCCGCACGACAAATACATACGCGCGATTATCGCGGAGCTTCACGCTCTTTTCGCTCAGATGTGGGCGCTGAATCAAAAGCCCGGGCGCGCCATGGAATTTTGCTCGTTTTTCTTTCAGGGATCGCTCCTCTGCCGCGTGGCGGGGCGCTGCATCGTCGGCTTTTACTTCGCGATGGCGCTCAGTACCTTCGGCTTTCTTTTTTGAAAAAAGTTTCACGGCAGCCATGGAAATTATTTATGCAGACGTGTTTCGAGTTTCGAAAGTGATTCTGGCGTCATCACCACCAACCGGTGATTCAAAATATCGAGCACCGAAACCTCTTGCGAGGTCTTTGTGGAAAGATACGGAAGATTTCGCAACGCGCGCTCAAGTTTTGCATCGTGTTCGCCAAGAAGAAAGATCGCTCGGACGGTTCGCTTTCCTTCTTTTACGAGACTGTCAAAAAGCGGAGCGAGTTCCTTGGTCTTTGCGTTCGTCACGGAAATCCCTTTGATTACTTTGATGTCGCCGCGGCGCGCTTTTTCTGAAAGGATGGAGCGAAGCGCTTCTTGTTTCATTTTTTGATTTGCTTTTCGCGCAAACACGCGTTCTTTTCGCGGACCGTGCGTGACGCCTCCGCCTTTCCATAAAGGCGAGCGAATGGATCCGTGTCTGGCGCGTCCGGTTCCTTTCTGCTGCCACGGTTTTTTTCCACCGCCGCGCACCTCGCTTCGGTCTTTGGCATGCGCCAACGGCTGACGCCGATTGTGCCGTTCAATGCGCGCAATCTGATAGAGAAGGTCTCGCTTGAAAGGCAAACTGAAAATCTTCTCGGATAGATCGAGTTCGCCAACTTCTTTCAGGGACGTATTGTAAAGCTTGACCTTCATACGATTTTATTTAAATACCGTTACCAGCGTTCCCGTGCTTCCCGGCACCGCGCCTTCAAGCGCAAAAAGATTTTGTTCGGGCACTATTTCTATCACTTTCAGATTTTTGATAGTCACGCGTTCCATGCCAAGGTGTCCTGCCATGCGGCGTCCGGGCACCACGCGCTGAAACGCAGTAGAGCCGATTGATCCCGGTGCGCGATGATGGTGTTTTTGACCGTGTGTTTTGGGTCCGCCATGAAAACCATGACGCTTCACTACGCCCTGAAAGCCACGTCCCTTCGTAAGCGAGACCACGTGCACGCGTTCCCCTTTTTCAAAGACGGACGTATTAATTTTTGCACCACGCTCAAGGAGATTTTCTTCCCCTTCGAGCCGCCATTCGCGAAGCCTCCAGAAGTTTTTCTCATCCGACGGCGCAAGCTCTTTGAGATGCCCTTTCATGGGCTTTCGCAGATGCTTCTTTGCGCCGACGCCGAGCTGAAGCGCCGCATAGCCATCTTTCTCTTTGGTCTTTACCTGCGTAACCGTCACTGGCCCAGCTTCAAGCAAGGTCACTGCGTGTACGCGACCTTCTTCGTCGAAGACTTGGGTCATTCCAAGTTTTCTGGCTAAGATAAATTTTTTCGGGGCTTGTGCCATTTTATATGTGCATGGTCTCAAAGGATATTTTGAGGATTTGGTGGTAACAGACTTTCGCACCGAACGCATAGGAAATTTTATCCTCGTTTAGTGCTCGACAAAAGAAAAGTGCCGATCCGGCACTTTTCTTTTGTCGTTTTCGAGACGCTAGAACATCTTAATTTCTACATCAGTTCCTGCCGGGAGATTCAGATTCATCAGCGCATCGATCGTTTTTGGAGTTGGATTAAAGATGTCGATAAACCGCTTATGCACTCGGATCTCGAACTGTTCACGAGAATCTTTATGCACGAACGTAGAGCGATTCACGGTGTATTTGTGAATTTCTGTCGGAAGCGGAATGGGGCCCACGACATCCGCGCCGTAACGCATCGCCGTTTCAACGATTTGCTTGGCGGAATTATCGATAAGCTTGTGGTCGTATGCCCGAATCCTGATCCGAATCTTTTGCTTCGGTTCTTCTTTGGTACTGGTCGCCATGTGCCTAGAGAAATTTCGTATCGTGCGTTCGCTGATTTCCTAAGGTGACCACTGTGATTTCTTTTTGAGGAACTGGATGCAACGAATCGTTTCGTTCTTATTTATGGATTTTTGTCACCACTCCCGCGCCAACGGTCTTTCCGCCCTCGCGGATTGCGAATCGTTGTTTCTCTTCAAGCGCAACCGGCGCGATGAGTTTGGCGCCAAAGCTGACGGTATCGCCCGGCATTACCATTTCAATCCCCTGCGGAAGCAAAACCTCACCGGTCACGTCAGTCGTACGGATGTAAAACTGTGGTTTATAACCCGCAAAGAATGGGGTGTGTCTGCCGCCTTCCTCCTTGGTCAGAATATAGACTTCTGTATCAAATTCGGTATGCGGCGTGACGCTCCCTGGCTTTGCAATCACCTGACCGCGTTCCACATCCTCCTTTTTGAGGCCGCGGAGCAAAATGCCGGCATTGTCGCCTGCGCGCCCCTCATCAAGGGACTTGTTGAACATCTCGATACCGGTTACCACGGTTTTGGTGGTTGGCTTGATTCCCACGATTTCAATCTCGTCATTTAACTTCACGATACCGCGCTCAATCCTGCCGGTTACCACGGTACCGCGGCCTTCAATCGAGAACACGTCCTCAATAGGCATAAGAAAGGGTTTATCGATTTCGCGTACCGGTTCAGGCACGTGGTCGTCAACCGCCTTCATCAGATCAAGAATGCTTTTGACATGCGGATCATCTGCGGATTTTCCTTCGAGGGCCTTGAGCGCTGATCCGCGGATTACCGGGGTTTCGTCTCCGGGAAAACCGTATTTCTTTAAAAGCTCGCGCACTTCGGTCTCAACCAAATCCACGAGTTCCTGATCATCAACCATATCAACTTTGTTCAGAAACACAACTACTGCAGGAACACCCACCTGGCGGGCAAGCAAAATATGTTCGCTCGTCTGGGGCATCGGTCCATCAGGGGCTGATACCACAAGAACCGCGCCGTCCATCTGCGCCGCGCCAGTGATCATATTCTTAATGTAATCTGCGTGACCTGGAGCGTCGATGTGCGCGTAGTGACGTTTCTCGGTTTCGTATTCGGAGTGATGAAGCGCGATCGTAATTCCGCGCGCACGCTCCTCGGGAGCGTTATCAATATCGTTTACTCCTTCAAGTCTGACCTTTTTCCCTGCAATATTCAGCGAATGCAAAATCGCCGCGGTCAGGGTTGTTTTCCCGTGGTCAACGTGGCCGATAGTGCCAATGTTTACGTGTGGTTTTGTACGTTCGAATTTTTCTGCCATACACTAGTTAGTCTTAAAATGAGCTCGCCCGACTCGGCGAGGCAACGATCATGTTAACGTTTAATCGAGTTGGCGTCAAGCCCTTATCCCCACCGAGCACCATGAAGGCTCGGGGCCAGAAAATGTGGAAAGTCTGAAGGTGGACGCATGCTTCCAGGGTCCGAGCGCGGTATTACTTATTTTGGTTACAAGCGGGTGTTGCAATTATTAATCTTCCTTGGGTGCTCGGCCCGAATCACTTTTTACCGCTAATGATAAGCTCTGATATATTCCGTGGCACTTCCTCGTAATGATCGAATTCCATGGTAAATGTCCCCCTTCCCTCGGTCATGGAGCGGAGCTTGGTCGCATATCCAAACATTTCTGCCAAAGGCACCTTCACATCAATCACTTTAAGATTCCCGCGCTCGAGCATCTGCTCAATTCTTCCGCGCTTTGAGTTAAGGTCCCCGGCGACATCGCCAAGGAATTTGTCTGGCGTGACAACCTCTACTTTCATAATAGGCTCGAGCAACACGAGCTCGCCGCGCCTTGAACCTTCCTGAAATGCCATGGATGCCGCGATCTTGAATGCGATCTCTGACGAGTCAACTTCATGGAACGAACCGTCATACAGCGTCACGCGGACATCCACCACCGGATACCCTGCAAGCACGCCTTTCTCAATCGCTTCGCGTACACCTTTTTCTGCTGCAGGGATGAATTCCTGCGGTATCACTCCGCCTTTAATTGCATTCACAAACTCAGAACCCTTTCCGCGCTCAAGAGGTTCAACGCGAAGCCATACGTGTCCGTATTGGCCGCGACCGCCGGTTTGACGGATATACTTTCCTTCTGCTGCTGCCAGTTTTTTGATGGTTTCTTTGTACGCTACTTGCGGCCGTCCTACATTGGCTTCGACTCTGAACTCACGCAACATGCGGTCAACCAAAATTTCAAGGTGTAACTCTCCCATGCCTGCGATAATGGTCTCGAGCGTTTCCTGGTCGGTTTTGACGCGGAACGTCGGATCTTCTTCCTGAAGCTTCTTTAAGGCAATACCCATGCGTTCCTGGTCCGCCTTTGTCTTGGGCTCGATTTTCATGGAAATCACCGGTTCCGGAAATATGGGTTTTTCAAGCAAAATCGGGTTCTCCGGATCACAGAGTGTATCTCCGGTAGTGGTATTCTTTAAACCGACGAGGCCTGCAATATCGCCCGCATACACCTCTTCCACCTCTTCGCGCTGATCTGCGTGCATCCGGACAATGCGACCGATGCGTTCCTGGTCGTTCTTGGAGGAATTCAGCACATAGCTTCCGCGCTTAAGAGTGCCGGAATAGACGCGAAAATACGTCAGCGCACCCACATATGGATCGGATGCGATTTTAAATGCAAGCGAGGTAAACGGCTCATCGTCGTTCGGTTGACGGATGATTTCTTCGCCGGTTTTTGAATGTATGCCGTGAATCGGCTTTAATGCACGAAGGTCGTCAGGCGAAGGAAGAAAATCAACCACCGCATCGAGTACTAACTGCACTCCTTTGTTGCGGAGTGCCGAACCGCAGAGCACCGGCACGAGCGAGTAGGAAAGACAGCCCTTGCGAAGACCGAAACGAATTTCGTCTTCGGTGAGCTCGCCTGTCGCCAAATATTTTTCAGTAAGCGCTTCGTCGTGCTCTGCTGCTTTTGAAATCATTGCTTCTCGCATCGATTGTGCACGCTCTAAAAGATGGACAGGAATATCGAATTCCACCACGCGCTCGCCGTGTTCGCCCTCAAAACGAATCGCTTTCATGCGAATCAAATCAATCATGCCTTCGAACGCATCTTCGAGCCCGATGTTGAGTTGGATGGGCACTGCATTCGGGGTGAGCTTTTCATGAATTGATGCCAAGCTTTCGTCAAAGCTTGCGCCGAGCCTGTCGAGTTTATTGATGAAACAAATGCGCGGCACGCTGAATTTATCAGCCTGGCGCCAGACCGTCTCTGACTGCGGCTCCACGCCTGCCACACCGTCAAATACTACCACCGCACCGTCAAGCACCCGCAAAGATCGTTGCACCTCGACGGTAAAATCGATGTGACCGGGCGTATCTATAATGTTGATGCGATATTCGCCCTTGCGCTTATCTTCTGCGCTCTCCAGCCGGCTTTTGTAGGATTGGGTCCAAAGGCACGTGGTGGCTGCGGCGGTAATCGTAATCCCCCGTTCCCGTTCTTGCTCCATCCAGTCCATAATCGTAGCTCCTTCATGCACTTCGCCGATTTTGTGGGAAATACCGGTGTAAAACAAAATACGCTCCGACACCGTAGTTTTTCCGGCGTCGATGTGAGCGATGATACCGATATCACGTGTTTTGTCGATTGGGTAAAGACGCGGCATGGAAAATAAAAAAGCCCTAAGGTAGTACGCGCGTGCTACCAGGCAAAGTGCGCAAATGCCTTATTGGCCTCGGCCATACGATGCGTATCCAGTTTCTTTTTGATTGCGCTCCCTTCGTTTTTTGAAGCGGCAATGAGCTCTTCGGCGAGCTTTACGTGCGCGGGTTTGCCGCGACGAGATCGAACGGCGGCGAGAATCCAGCGAACCGCGAGTGTCATGCGGCGCTCGCCTCGCACCTCCACGGGCACCTGATAGTTTGCGCCTCCGATCCGTCGTGAGCGGACTTCCACGACCGGTGCAACATTTTTCATCGCCTCTTCAAATACCGCGCGGGGATCTTGTTTGGTTTCGTTTTTAATGACGTCAAACGCGCGGTACACAACCCGCTGCGCAGTAGTCTTTTTCCCATCGCGCATAACCTGATTAATAAAGCGACCGACGAGCGCGTCGCCGAATACGGGGTCTTCAGGATATTCTCGCTTGAACTTCCTTTTTTTTCGCATGACGTTTCGTTATTGAGGCCGCTTTGCGCCGTATTTACTTCGCTGTTGCTTCCGCCCCTCAACACCGCTGGCATCATACATACCTCTTACGATGTGATACCGTACTCCCGGTAAATCCTTTACCCTTCCGCCGCGCACCATCACGACCGAGTGTTCCTGTAAATTATGACCTTCTCCGGGAATGTACGCAGTAACTTCCATGCCGTTTGTCAGCCTGACACGCGCAATTTTTCGCAAGGCGGAGTTCGGTTTCTTTGGCGTCGTGGTAAATACTTTAATACACACCCCGCGCTTGTACGGCGAAGGGATTGTCTTGGGACGGGTCTCCAGTACATTAAAATAGCGCTGGAGCGCCGGCGCCTTTGACTTGCCCTTTAACGGCTTGCGGCCTTTTCGCACAAGTTGCTGTATGGTCGGCATACTTAAAAATTAAAATGCCAGAAAAGTATAATCGAACAATTCGTTTATGGCAAGCCCCGTGAGAAGTCTGTCTTCTGCTTTCACGTGTTGTAATAGCGACTCCGACAAGCTTTATGCTTTACAGCCCTGTTTTTGCCACGAATAAAAATTTCATAGAATTTTTATTCCAAAGACTTCTCATCGGGGCAAACCCTTGAGAAGCGACAAAAACGTTTCAAGCCCCGCAAGTCCATCGGGTCCAGCAAAAAGCAGAAAAGTCTTTGGGAAAAGCGGTTGAATCAGCGGGAATGCAAAAAAGAGGAATAGGATGATGAGCATGATTCCGTAACGCTCAAAAAGCGCAATGGTCTCCCATGACATCCGATTTCCCGCTACCGCAAGCAGAATCTTCGATCCGTCGAGCGGCGGAATCGGCACAAGATTAAAAAGCGCAAGCACAATATTCAAATACGCAATGACTGCAAAAAACGGCACCGCAGATTCGAGTCCTAATGGCGAGGCAAAGCGTATGAGGACCGAGAAAAGCGCGGCGAGTGTAAGGTTCGAAAACGGACCCGCGATAGCAACGAATGCAGGGCCCCACCGTTGATTCCGGAGATTGAGAGGATTGAAGGGTACCGGCAGCGCCCATCCAAATACAATCGGTGACCGCGTCAATACCAGAAATAATGGGAGCAACACCGTGCCGATCGGATCAATGTGTCGTACGGGGTTGAGCGTTAAACGACCTGCGTATTCGGCGGTATCATCCCCCTGTGCTTTTGCCGCGAGCCCGTGCGAGACCTCGTGGATGACGATACAAAAAATAAGTATGACGAAATAAAGAAGGGTAAACATTGCGAACGCGTGTGATGTGCGTTATACTGCAAATACTATGGCGCGTTTCTGTGAAATCTGCGGGAAAGGTCCCGCACGACAAGGAAAAAGAAAGCTCTTGCGAGGTAATTATAACCCGACCTCTCGGCGCTGGAAACACGCAAATTTGCAGTGGGCGCGTCTCGCGTCGGGAAAAAAGGTATACGCCTGCGCACGGTGTATTAAGGGATTGGGTAAACTCAAAAAAACAGCATGAACCCGCTCGGGCCTGAAAGTTTTTCAATCGTCCTTAAACTCTTGGTCGCGACCGGACTCGGAGCGCTCATCGGTGTTGAGCGCGAGCTCACGAGGCGCTACGCCGGGCTTCGCACATTTGCGCTCGTGTCGCTCGGCGCGTGTCTTTTTACCATTCTTGCAAACGATATGGCGATCCGGCTTTTCGGGCGCGAGAGCGCGGATCCAACCAGAATTATCGGCCAGATCGTGATGGGGGTTGGGTTTCTCGGCGCGGGACTCATTGTATTTCAACACGAGCGCGTCGTAAACCTCACCACTGCTGCCGCGATCTGGGTAACAGCCGCGATCGGTACGACAGTCGGATTCGGAAGTTACGATGTCGCGATTTCCGCAACGTTCATCGCGCTTTTCGTACTCATCATTCTCCGCATCGTGGAAGAAAAAATGGGTTGGCGCGAAACAGAACAAAGCGATAGTAAAAAAAGCTGAAAACCGGGCCGTGGTGTCCCGAATGCTTCGCATGAAGAACACAAGTCCACTTACCCCGCCACCTTATATTTCCTGGGCGTAGTATAACGGCAGTACGCGTCCACTTGCCACGCACCTTTTGCTAACGGGGTGTAGTATAACGGCAGTACGCATGCATGGGGTGCATGTAGCCGGAGTTCAACTCTCCGCACCCCGACTGAACGACAAGGTGGCGGGGTAAAAAGTGGATGTAGTCCGAGTTCGACTTGTCCCGTAGACTCCGACATTACGTCGGAGTCTACGGGGTTCCGGGTGACCCTACCAAATCCAACTTGATTGGAAAAATTGAAAGGGACGTCTCGCGACGTCCCCTATAGTTCCAGCATCCGGCCGTGCTAGAACACGCTGTCTTGCGTTTGGGGAGTAAATCTCCCCCCGACTTTAGAACTTGCACTCCCCAACGAAGTAACGCATCTCCGGACTTGCGCCCGAAGTTACGTCAGCTCGGATTGGTCGACATCTCGCCGGCATAGGTCCTATCGGGACCCCGTGATGCAAGACGCGTCGCAATGCGGGTCAGGAAGCTTTTGAAATCCTCACCACTGCTGTGAATATGGATCATCACTCTCCGGTGTGGAAACCTCGGAAACCGAAGCTCGAGATAGGCATCGGGTAGAAACCCAGTGCGCGCGCAGAGGCAGTTGCCACTTAAGGGCAACATTCCGCTCGACGGGGTTGGCTGCTCGAGCTCCGACAACCAGCCTGGCCGGCCAAGAGGGATTTCTCTCTTCACCCCTTCAGCCGACAGCTCTATGGCCGTTGGTAACGGCTTGACGTCTGCTGGCCATCTGTCAGCCCAGGTGAACGTTACCTCGGAAATGCCAGTCCACACCTTCCACTTAGGGATCGGCGAATCGTTCATTACCCTGTTAACGTTCTGGTGCCCGAAAACCAGATTCAGGCAGTCCCGGAACGCGACAACGCACGGGTCTTCTTTCCTTTGCTGCATCGCCACCAGCCTCCTTCATCCGAGAAAATGATGAATCCTCCTTTCTTCTCGGGAGTTTTGCAGGGAAGGCGGCGGCCGACCAGCTAGCGGATCTAGCAAATAACCATCATCCATGTCCGTCCCCTTTCCGTCCGGTTCCGTTTGCTCCATCCGTTTGTGGCGGATGAAGATTCTCCATTTCCCCTGACATTGTGGTGCAGGGGTTGGAGGCAAGGAGTTGGGGTATCCTCGCTGCCGGATCCGGACAGTGTGTGATGAAATTCTGCGTCGTGCGAGTACGAGATATGCCTCCTTCCTCTCCTTTGGGGAGTGTATTTTAGAGAACTTTCTGTATTTTCAGTGTAATGTTTTTATCAAAACGTGTCAACTTGTGGTAATCGAATTTATTCACAAAACTAATGCGCGCGATCCTTGCCCTTCAACACAGCTCACCCGTACCAATTTTGCCCCATATACGCTTAATTCGTATCAAAAAGAAATCTTTACTCGTCTTCCATGGCAACACGCTTTTCCCAATTCGGGATGAGCCCATTTGGTCTACGCGTGTTGCTCCATTAGGTGTGAAGCAAAATTGGTGCGGGGTCCTCGAAATTATCCAAATTTTCTAGTAAGTACGAAGAAAATTTGGATAATTTCGGAAAATGAAAACGGCTCTCGAGAGTGACCCGAGGCCGTTTTCAGAGCCGACGTTTCTGTCGGCTTCCCGACTTATCGTCGGGAAAGATGTTATGACACATCTTCTTTGCGGTCCTGGCTGCCAGATGAAGACTTAGCGTTGATATAAGTGGGTGCTCGCAATTTCGACGCACGCGCCGAAATGCTTTGAGCTCCCTGTAAGAACTACTTGACCTAAGTCATGTGGCGCCAGAACCACCTTTATTTTAGCACTCTGCCAGGAAGGTCAAGTGGATAATGAGACCTTCGTGGTGCCTCTTATTTCTGGATAAAAAGCAAAAGGGGCCAGAAGCATACGCTCCTAACCCCTGCATGAACGACGGTGTTACGCCTAGAAGCTGATCTCTTGATCCAAGGCCTCACGGAGAACTCCCCTCCCGAGGAGAAGATCCACCTCTTCGGTGGAGAACCACTCAAGGAGCTTGTCGAGCGCCTTGATAAGCTCGAAGACGCGGAGCTCTGACCGCCTCCTGTTGCCGCGAGGCAGACTAAAGAGGTGCTCGGACGCACCAAAGAGCACACTGAAGCTCTGGAGAAGACGCAGCCCGCTTTGATGCGGTATGCGGATTATTTCTTTTGCCGCAGGCGTTTCACTGCCGCGACAAAGCGATCGCCTCGGTCGAACTCATGTTTGAAAAGTCCGAAGCTTGCTGCGCCCGGAGAAAGGAGTACCGTGTCTCCTTGCCGCGCGTGCTGATACGCAACCCGTACTGCTTCTTTCATGGAACGCGCCTCATGGATACGACGTATTGTTTTTGGAGAAAGAAAGTTCTTGATTTTCTCGGTGGCAGTACCAGGAAGCAGCACCGCATACTTTGGGTAGCGGTAAAGCGCTCTTGTAAACTCTCGGAATTCTAATCCCTTATCCGTTCCGCCTGCAATGAGCACTAATGGTCCGAGCGCACGGTAGTAGCGTATTGATGCAATTGCAGCGCCCGGGTTTGTTGCGGTGGTATCGTTGATAAACGCAATGCCGCTGACACGCCGCACCACCTCGCGCCTTCCGGGTAATCGTGCATACGACCGGAGTGCGCGCGCAAAATCACGACGGGTTGCGCCAAGGCGCTTTGCCGCCTCAAACGCCAAAGCAAAATTCTGCTTGTCAAACAAAGTAAGATCTTTTGCGACGCGAAATACTCTCGCATACGTTCCGGGTTTTGCGACCACGACTTTGCCAATCGCATAAGACCGAAACAATTTTGCCCAGCGGGATTTTTCGGGTATTACCAGCACGCCGCGCGCATCCTGATAACGAAAGATGGCTGATTTGGCCCTTGTGTATGCTTTAAATGTTTTATGCCTGCTTAAGTGATCCGGAAAAAGCGAGGTAATGATCGAAACGTGCGGGCTGATTTTTGCCGGGTGCAGGTCTTCGAGCTGAAAACTCGAAAGTTCGAGAATAACCAAATCTTCTTTGCTTACACGAGGAAGTGTTTCAAGAATGGAAGTACCGGGTGTGCCTAAAAGCCATACGCGGCGATATGTTGCTTTTAAAAGTTCGTATAAAAAAGTCGCGGTTGAGGACTTTCCCTTGGTACCGGTTACGCCGATCACCTGCGCCGGGCAATGCGCAAGAAAGAGACTCGCAACGTCCAGAATCGGCACACCATACTTTCGCGCGACCGCAAGGTACGATGAGTATTGGGGTACGTCCGGGCTTTTAAAAATAAAGTCGGTGTTTTTAAAATCTTCATCACGATGTTTCCCAAGCACATAACGCACTTGATATCCCTTGAGGGCTTTGACCGGCGCAGCAAGCATTCTTTTGGACTTCAGATCCGTCACAGTGACTTTTGCGCCTTGTCTGACGAAAAACTTCGCAGCGCCAATGCCGCCGCCATGGAAACCAAGCCCCATCACGAGTACTTTTTTCTTCTTAAATTCAGGAAAGTATCGCACGATTATAAAAATCATACTCCCCGGCCGCGGCTTCTGCCACGTCCGGGGAGTTGGGAACTGCCACCTACCGGCTTACAATGAGGGGGACGGCTTTCTTGAAGCCGCAGGTATAGTGCAGGAGCGCGGCGCGCCCCAGCTCTTGCGTGGTCGTGACCTTGACCGTGATGGCATGCAGTCCTCCGCACTCGGGACAAGGATGCGCAGCAATATCCTCGATGATCTGGCTAACCCTTCGGTCGATCGCTTTCGCGATCAACCCTTGGGTTGGATGGCCGTCTTCACTCGCAAGATCGGTAATCATGCTGAAGAACTGGAGACAATCCTTGTCCCTGCACATCGCAAAATGCGCGTGCATCGCGGAAGCGGTCCAGTTGTCGCGCGGGAACCCTGCAGTATCGAGCACAAGAAGCTCGATCAGATTGAGAGGCGGGCACTCGGCGCGCTTACCGAGCGCCTCTTCTTTAAGGCGTCGGATTACAAGATCGAACTCTGGCATCGCCATCCCCCCATAGTTAAGACATAGGAACTGTGCGCCTAATCTATAAGACTTTCAAGAAAATTGCAAGCCCGCCCGCAAAATTCACTCATTAAATTTTTTAATGAGGTATATTCGCACGAATATACCTCATAGCAAACGAAAAAATTCTGCAACGACGCGCGGTGCGCGTGCTAAAACATAATATCCTCCTCGGCGCGCTTGTATTCGAAGATTTCTTCAGGAGCAAACCAAAACTCTATCTCGTGCGCCGCCTCTTCTGCGGTTTCTGAAGCGTGAATAATATTGTGGATTGACCGCTTTTGGTTATTCGCCAACACTGCAGAGTCAACCGAAAAGTCGCCTCGGATAGTACCCATTTCAGCCAAAGCCGGCGCGGTATTCCCGGATAGTTTCCGTACCATATCTACTGCATGAATGCCCTGCACTACCATTTTCACGAGCGGCCCCGATGTCATGTAGTCCAGCAGCCACTCGCGCACTTGTTTGCCGATCGCCATCGGATCAGTCGTTCCAAGCTCTATTTTTGCATCGTATCCATATTTTTCATACGTCGCCAACGTCTTTTCTCCAATCCGCTGAATCCATGCGGAATCTTTGGGATAGTGATCATGCATCTGTTCACGCGTGGCTTGAAAAAGCTTAAGTGCTATAACCTTCAAACCGCGCTGTTCAATGCGCTTCATGATTTCGCCTGTTAAACCGCGCTTGACGCCATCCGGCTTGACGATGACTACGGTTTTTTCTTCTTTGGGATGCGGCATGATAAAAAATTATTTTTCTTTTGTTTTTATTTCTAAGTGTAACTCTTTGAGTTGCGCTTCGTCTAACTCACTCGGAGAATCCATCATCAGATCCCTGCCGTCTCCTGTTTTCGGAAACGCAATCGTTTCGCGGATATTCGGCTCGTTTGCAAGCACCATAATAAAGCGATCAATGCCGGGCGCAATGCCGCCGTGGGGCGGCACGCCGTAAGAAAACGCTTCGAGCATATGGCCAAATCTCCTGCGCACGTCCTCGGATGAATGCCCCATCACCTCAAAGACCGTCTGGAGCAATGCAGGATCGTGCGTCCGGATCGAACCTCCGGCAATTTCATAGCCGTTGCAGATAAAGTCGTACTGGCGCGCGAGCACAGCTTCCGGGTTTTTCTTCATTGCGTCTTTGAGTTCTTGCGCGCTCGGAAGCCGCCATATACCACTACCACCATCCTCGCTTTGTATCTTTGGCGCAGTAAACGGATGGTGCACTGCATCCCAACGTCCCTCATTCTCTTTCCACTCAAACATCGGAAAATCAACCACAAAAAGAAACGCAAGCTCATTCAAATCCTCTTTATTTTCACGAAGATCGGGCTTGTCAGTACCGTACTTTTCAATCACCTCTTTATACGTGAGGCGTGGAAAAGGAATGTGGGTGATTTTCTTTTCCGGCGCAAGCGTTTTTACGATATCGATATAAAGTTCTTCAACGAGTCCCAGAATAGTTTCCTCGCTTTCCACAAAACTCATCTCTAAATCAAGCTGGGTAAATTCCGGCTGACGGTCGCCGCGCGTGTCTTCGTCGCGGAAACATCGCGCAATCTGGAAATAACGCTCAAACCCAGCTACCATGAGGAGCTGTTTATACTGTTGGGGCGACTGCGGGAGCGCATAGAATTTGCCCGGGTATAAACGCGAAGGCACCACATAATCCCGCGCGCCCTCTGGCGTGGATTTGGTAATAATCGGGGTTTCAATCTCGGTAAAGCCGCGTTTCGAAAGCCAATTCCGCATAAAGAGAATTACTTCGTGCCGAAGGTCAAGCGCTTTCTTGAGGCGCGACCTCCGCAAATCCACGTAGCGATATTTCAAACGCATTTCTTCATTCACCTCGTAGCCGTCAGTATCCAAGGGAAACGGCGGCGTATTTGCCTGCGCAAGCACCGTAAGTGTTTTTGCTTGGAGCTCTACTGTGCCAGTCGGAATCCCTGGATTTTCCATGCCTTTTGGTCTTTGCGAAACCTCGCCCTCGATTTCAATTACCCACTCGGGCCGTAATGTTTCGGCAACCTTATACACCGCTTCGTTTTCCGGTGTAAATACGGTCTGTAAAACGCCGCTTCGATCCCGAAGATCAATAAAAATAATCTTGCCGTGGTCGCGCCTCGTATGCACCCATCCGGCAACCTTGACTTCTTCGCCTGTTCTTTTGACTGTTTCTTCAATCCAGATTCGTTTCATTGGTATTATTCATATTACTCCATAGTTTTTATCTTGACTACTCCGTTATCCACGAAAAACGAAACGGTCCCGTCTATATCTGTTCTGAAAATTTTGGCGCCGACAGCGGACAGGCGTGACAAAGTCTCTGAAGTAGGGTGGCCGTAGGAATTTCTGCCGACGCCGATGGCTGCCCATTTCGGCGAGACTCTTTCCAAAAATTCTTTGCTCGAAGAGTATTTTGAACCGTGGTGAGGAACTTTAAGAATATCAGTTTTCTCAGCGAAAAGCGTTTTTTCGGCTTTTGAAGTAATGTCGCCGGTAAAAAGCGCCGAAAGTCCTGGATGCGAAAGTCGAGCCACTATTGAAGTATCGTTCATATCTTTTTTTGGCACTTCTCTACCGCGAAGAAGCTTTGCAGGAAACAAGATAGCAATCTCGCTTGTTCTGAAATTAATTTTCTCGCCGCGAATTGCATATAAAACCGGTATGTTTGAATTTTTAATAATTTCTTTCAATTTTTGATATTCTGCCAGAGTTGTCTCAACGCCGGTCATCACAAAAAGCCTCACTTGATATCTTTCAAGAACCGGCATCATTCCGGCAATATGATCCAAGCTCGGGTGACTTACTATCGCAATATCAATGGTCCGGTCATACACCGGCAAGACTTTATCGATTTCTTCGATCACACGCGTGCCAGGGCCGGCATCGATCAGTACGGTCGAGCGATGCAGTCTCACCAATTCAGCATCTCCCTGTCCGACTTTTAAAAAATGTATGCCAAGTTCTGGCTCCTGAAAGAACTGGAAAAGATACCCATAAAGAAAGAGGTTAAGTCCAAGAAGAATGAGAAGGCCAAAGCCAAAAATCCTAGACATACGCAGAATGCAAAGACTTCCTCTTTTGTACGACAAAAAACGCGATCAGTGCATACGCGAGAGCTGTCAAAATGAGCGGGGGTTTCGAAAACGAAACCGCGGCAAACGGAAGCGACGCAAACAGCTTAATAACCCACATCGCATACGAGAGGATCGGAAGTGATGCAAGCCCTGCTCCTATCCCCGTCCAATACGAAATAAGTCCGCCGATCCCGGTAAGAAAGCTCAAGAGCATCGCAAGGGGAATAATCGGAAGCACGAAGAGATTAGCGAATACACCCACGAGAGAAATAGTACCGAATTTGTAGAGAATCCACGGCGCCACCATCGCTTGCGCGCTGACCGTATCGCGCAGTATTTCTTTAAGATACGTCAGGCGGGTTTGTTCTTTTTTTACTTTCATGCCTGCGCCGCCCGCAAAGAGCGGTGAGACGTACAGAATGCCGATGGTCGCAAGAAAGGAAAGCTGAAAACCCAAATCAAATCGGAAAAAGAGCGGGTTTACCAGCAGCATGCACGCCGCGGCAAACGCCAAGGCGTTGCGCATATCCGAGCTGCGGCCGATGCGTTTTCCGATAAGCACCACGATGCCCATAAGAGCTGCGCGCACCGCAGAAGCAGGCGCGCCGACAAAAAGCGTAAAAAGGATTATCCCCGCCACTGCAATATACCAGGCCAGTTTCCGGTGCGCCGTGAGCATCTCGAGAAATCGCAGAATCGAAACCGCAATCACGGTAATGTTATAGCCAGAAACCGCTACCAAGTGAAGCGTAGAGGTAGTGCGCATTGCGTGGTAGAGCGCAGCAGGAAATTTTCTCACCTTTCCCAAAATAATACCGCTGGCGAAACTTACTTCGGGTTCCGGCAGACTGCGGTTTAAGGAGAACTCAAAACGATCGCGCACGGATGCCAATGCGGAAATTGAAATCCGCTGCGGCACCGGTGCGCGAGAACCCGGAAACGCCCACATGCGCACAAATCCCACTGTGCACCCCAAAAGAAAAAGGGATACTGCAAACGCGCGGCCTTTCCTGCGAAACGTCCAAATAAATAAAAAAGTGCCGCCTGCTGCGGCAACAAAAAGGGGCGCGACAGAGCCAGCTGCATACGAAGCAAATGCAATACCTCCAAGAATGCCCGCAAGAAACCAGAAAAAATAATCTGCGGGAATCATGTGTCCGCGCCTACCATTCTTTTCCGCGCTTGCCGACCTGTCCTTTCTCAAACGGATGTTTTATTTCTTTCATTTCGGTGACGTAATCGGCATACGAGTAAAGTTCTTTGGGGGCCCAACGCCCGGTCAAAATAAGATCTTTTTCTTTTGGAAATGTCTGAATAAATGCAATGACGCGCTCGATCGGCAGCAGTGTAAGATGCAGAGCCACGTTCACTTCATCAAGCACCACAATATCCCAATCCGGCAGTTCCTTTTCCGCAAATGCAAGCGCCTTGCGGGCCGCTTTTTCGTGGACCTCGCGCGGAAGCGTATCGCCAAGAATACCCACAAATCCCCTTCCCATCGGCACGAGTTTTAAATCAGGCTCGAGGCGCTTTACGATTACGGCTTCTCCGGTTTCCCACTCTGCGCTCTTGATAAACTGCACCATCAACGCCCGCTTTCCGTTCCCAAGCGCGCGGAGCGCCTGACCTAAAGCCGCAGTTGTTTTTCCTTTGCCATTTCCTGTAAGTAAAAAGATCATTACAAAACTAAGAGTAATTGAGTAATTCAGTAAGTACCAATTACCCAGTTACTAAATTACTTTATCGTGAGAACCAAAAAGCTGTATTTTTGCTTCCACTACTTTTTGGACTGCCTCAACCGCAGGCACGAGATATGTATACGGAGTAGTTTCCAGCGGCATATCGCGAAGCGCTTGCTCAAGTCCCTGGCGGTAAGCAACGCGAAGCTCGGTATTGATATGCGCTTTCACAATGCCGGATTCAATCGCAGCGCGAATCTCATGATCCGGAAGGCCGGATCCGCCGTGCAGCACCAAAAAGGCGTCCGTAGAAGCTGCGACCGCGCGAAGGCGCTCAATATCGAGTTTCTCCTCGCTTTTGGTAACAATGCCGTGAATATTTCCGAATACCGGCGCCAATCTATCAACTCCCGTACGCGATACAAACGCTGCGGCTTGCTCGGGGTCAGTCCAATCAGACGGCGAGGTATCCACCATCTCCTGAATTTTTGAAGAGCCCCGAAGATATCCTAACTCTCCTTCTACCGAGATCTCGGGGTTTTTCAATTTCGCGTACTCGACCGCATGGCGCGTTTCGCGAATATTTGCTTCGTACTCAAGTTCCGAACCATCGAAATGCACCGAATCGAATCCCGCATCAACTGCTTCAACAATACCGTCATACGTTTTTGTATGATCCGCGTTCAGAAAAATCGGGAGGCCGGTTTTTTCTCGAAGCGCGCCTACGAGCGCGGCGATCTCCCACACGCCAAAATATGCGCGTTCGCCTTCAGATACGCCGATCATCACTGGCGCGCGAAGGCGCGCGGCTGCGGCAACAATCGCCTTGGCCGCCTCGAGATTCGACACATTAAAATGCCCGATTGCCCATCGTTCGCTCTTTGCCCTTTGAAGCCATTCGTTGAGGATCATGGATAGATGCATTTAAGAAAGCCGGATAAGATAGTCTTCCCACTGATCAAAAATCATCGCAGAGAGTTCTTGTTTACTAAAGTAGCTTTCGAAAATTTTATTCCACAACGCTTCTTGGTGATGATAGAGGTATTTTGTTGCCTCCTTTCGTTTAACCAAGGACATTGCGTTATCCACAAGGTCAAAACTCACGAGCGCATTGATTCCCGCATCAGTTCCAAAATAATCTCCCACCCAGTCAAGGCTATGCCAAAACCCTATACCGGGCATATTGTGGCGCATACCCATGCGCACCAGATCTTCTTCTGCCCTGCGCCAGTGCAGTGCTTCGGGGTTTACATGCGGCCAAAAAAGCCGCCAGTCGTTTTCGTCGTCTTTAGCAAGGTAGCGCTGCACGATAAGCCATGAATTCGTATTGGGAGGGCGAGTTTCCAGAATATCGCCTCGCAACGACGAAATAAAATGTTCTGCAAAGGTCTCCGGTGCCGCGCTGAATTTTTCAAAAAGCTTCGAGTAAAATTCGATTTCGTGCATGTAATGAACTAGAAGACTGAACATTCGCATGGTTTCTCCTTCGTGACCAAGGGTCCAAGGTATTACAAAAATAACGCCGAGTTCCTTTAAATGACTTAAATTGTGATGTTTCTTTTTCATAAACTTCTCCGCCGGCTCAACCCATTGCGGCGAAAGCACGCGCACCTCAATCGGCCGCATCTCAAAATCTGCGGGCGTGACGTTATCGTATTGCTTGAAAAATACGGTATTTAACCATTCTGCCTCCTCCAGAAAGCGAAGGGCGCTATATACCTCGACGAGATCCTCCTTGGAGAGAAGTTCTTGAACGGTTTCATACCCCAGCGCTCTCATAATATTTTTCGGAGGCTGCGCTGCTAAAAGTTCCCGTGCTTTTTCGTGTTTCAAGAAAAGCCCTTCACCGACACGCGAAATATCCCTCGCAAATCCAAGTATCGTTTTATACGCTTCTGGCTTTGAATAATCCGGCTTCCGGAAAAGCTCATAAAGCGTATGGTCATCAGCTTCGATTTTCGCAATAAGGGCGCCGTACATCTCCTTGGCGTTCACGCCCGGCGAAAGCTTAAGCGCATGTAACGCTTCGAGAATCTCTGCATCATTTGATTCAACAATGTCCTGCATCACGCCCGATTTTCCTGTCAGAACAGAAAGGTGTTCGCTTACCTCGAGTAGGAGATCTTTTGGCGTACGGAGAATCTTCGCAAGTTTTTCAGTTGCGTCGGGTGAATCGCGCATAGATTATTTGGCGTGCGCTTCGAGAAGCGATGCAATTTTCTCAACAAGCTGATCAAGCCGGTAGTCGGCTTTGACGATAAAATCCGCACACCCGAGCGCAAAACATTTATCCCTGGTTGCCGAATCCGTCAGGTTCGTTACCACTGCCACCGGAATGTCTTTCGTTTTTTCCCCGCGCTGTAACTGCGCGAGGAGATCCTCTCCGCCATTCCCTGGCAACAAAATATCGAGCAATATGAGATCCGGTCCGTGCTCCTCGGCAAGCTGCATCCCTTCGGCTGCCGACGACGCAGAAAACACCGTAAAACCGGCCTTTTCGAGTGCGCGAGAAAGATACCGCACCAGCATTTCTTCGTCTTCAATAACCAGAATGGTCTTTGAGGTCATCAAAGAGTATTGTAACGTATTCCTGAAACCGCGTCATTTGATGCCGCCTTTTGTATATTCTAAAGCGCTCTGCGGGTAATCCCCAGTTTCCCCCATCGGCTTGCCGCAAAGCCGCGCCGCGTAAGAAGGCCTGTCTTTGCACCGATGGATTCAATATTCGAAGTGGCGTTTGCGCTTCCGAGCCGGATCGCATAGGCGATATTTTCCGGGTTACAGATACCCTTCTCGCACTTTTCGCCTTTATGCATAAGCCCTGCAATAAAACCAGACCCGAAGGAGTCACCCGCCCCGGTTCTATCAACAACTCTTTTTTCTTTAAAACTTCCTGCCTGCCAACGATTAATGCCGTCTGAAACTTTCACGCCTTTTTTCGCGTCAGTAATAACCAAAATACCGCCAACAGCTCTATCCAAAACGCTAAATATCCTTTTTTCGTCTCGATAGGAAATGCCTGTAAGCCTAGAGGCTTCTTCGCGATTTAAAATAAATACGTTGCTTTTTTGAATAACATTTCGCAAACCCCGTAAACCCCGCGAAATCTGGGCTCTACCGGGATTTATGGCAATAAAAGACCCTTGCGTGAAAAAGTTATTTACCAGCGTTTCGAGGAGCGGAAAATTAATGCCGCCTGGCGCGAAGTAAACCCATTTTGACTTAAGTTTCTGCCAGGGAACATCGTTTGCTTTTAAATTCTCCGAGGCTCCTCGGTAGACAAAAATAGTTCTTTCGCCTTTTGGCGTAAGTAATAGAGTTGAGTAAGCAGTTCTTTCTTTCGGATCTCGCGCAAGGAGCAGTGTAACTTTTTCTTTTTCCAACTCATCTTCAATAACCCTTCCGGAGAAGTCTTTGCCAATTTTTGCTAGAACCGCAGTCTTAAATCCTTGTCTCGCAAAAGTCACCGCGGTGTTTGCCGCGCCGCCCCCGGTTGTTACATACACATCTTCCACTTCTATTTTGCTTCCAAACGGCAGGATTAACGCCTCGCTCGAAAGAAAGCCGAGTTTCTCTTTAAAATGTACATCGCGCAGTGCGCAAAACTGCTTACTTTTTAGATACACGTCCTGCGTGGCAGTGCCGATGGTGATGACGTCAAATTTGCTCATGTATCATGTAACCTGCAACATGCCGCACAAAATTTAGTGCTTGGCGATACAGACTTTAAGATTATACCGGAACTCGCGGAATTTTTTGAGCTTCATATTATTTTCGCGCAATCACTCTTTTCGCCGCTTCTTTAATGTGATTCACGCCCATTCCATATTTCTCCACCAATTCCCACGGCCCGCCGGATTCGCCGAATTTGTCCTGTACGCCGACAAATTCCATGGGCACCGGGTAATTTCGCGCCGTCGCCTCGGCAACTGCGCCGCCGAGCCCGCCCGTAATCTGATGCTCTTCAACGACAACAACGGCGCCCGACCTTTTCGCTGCTTCAAGGATTAACTTCTCGTCAAGCGGCTTAATCGAGGGGCTATTTATCATGTCCACCTCAATACCCTCATCGGTAAGTTCTTTTACCGCTATCAAGGCGTTATAAACGAAAGTGCCGCAGGCAACGATCGTCGCCTGCGGTTTTTCGGTTTGCCAGAAATAAACTGCTTTCCCGATCTCAAACGGCGTTTCCTCCGTAGTAAAAAGCGGGCTTTTTTCGCGGCCGAATCGAATATAGCAAGGTCCGTAGATTCGCGAAATTGCCAGCGTAATCTTCTTTGTCTCAATGGTATCGCTCGGAGCGAAAATTTTCATATTGGGCATTGCCCGCATAATCGCGATATCCTCAAGCATCTGGTGCGTCGCGCCATCAGGTCCGGTCATTAAGCCGGTATGAGCTCCGGCAATTTTCACGTTCGAATCGTTATAGGCAATAGTGGTTCGAATCTGCTCCCAGTTTCTGCCAGGTGAAAAGCAGGCGTATGAAGAAATAAATGCTACTTTACCGGAAACGCCGAGGCCTGCAGCAATTGCTGCCATATTTTGTTCTGCCACGCCAACCTCAATAAACCTTTCCGGATATTTTTTCGCAAATGCAAGCGAGCGCGTGGATTCAGTCAAATCCGCGCAAAGCACCACGACGTTCGGATTTTCGTCGCCGGCAAGGATTAATCCTTCACCATACCCATCCCTAGTAGCAACTAGCTTAATCTCGCTTCCGAATAGATCACCAATTAATTTTGCCTGAGGATTTAACACCTGATTACTCAATTACTAAATTACTTATTTATTAAAATTTGTTTATTCGTGCTCGCTGACAATCTTGCCACCGAGTGTCCTCAATTGTTTTAATGCCTCCTCTGCTTGTTCTTTATTTGGCGGCTTCCCATGCCACTCGAAATCGAATTCCATAAAGTTCACTCCCTTACCCGGAATCGTGTGCGCAATAATCATCACTGGTTTTTCAACGATTGCTTTTGCGCGGTTGCAGGCGTCAATAACCTCCTCAAGATTATGGCCGTCAACATCGAGGACTGCCCAGTTAAACGCCTTGTACTTCTCGGCGAGCGGTTCAAGCGGCATTACATTCTCGGTGTTTCCGTCAATCTGGATGTTGTTGCGGTCAAGAATCGCGGTGAGATTTGCGAGGCGGTTTTTTCCTGCAAACATTACGGCCTCCCATGTATTGCCTGACTGCTGCTCGGCATCAGACATAATGCAGTAAACCTGATACTTTTTCGTATCCAGCTTTCCCGCAAGCGCCATACCGCATGCCTGCGAAAGGCCTGAGCCGAGGGGGCCGGATGTTGTTTCCAGCCCCGGCAACGCGGCTCGATGCGGATGCCCTTGCAAGCGCGTGCCGAGCTTCCGCAAAGTTTTTAATTCTTCTAAAGGAAAATAACCTGCGCGCGCCATGGCTGCATATAGCACAGGACAAATATGGCCGTTGGATAAAACCAACCGGTCGCGCTCCGGCCAAGCAGGATTTTTCGGATCATGGTTTAGGACCGAAAAATAAAGCGCGGTAAACACATCAGCCATTCCAAGCGGGCCTGCCGAGTGCCCGGAGCCAGCTTCAAGAAGCATGGTAATAATATCCTGGCGAATCAGATTCGCCATCTGTTCCATTTTTTCCAATGTGAGTTTTTGCATAAATATTGCTTACCCGAGCAGTTCCCGTTTGAGCGCTTCGAGCGCAAGGCCGGGCTCCTTGGCGCTGAAAATTGCTGAAGCGACTACAATCACATCTGCGCCTGCGTTTTTGATCGCGCGAATATTAGAAAGTGTAACGCCGCCGTCCCACTCTATCTTAAATTTTCCCTGAAGGTGACGCAATGCGTCAACGCGCGAGAGCGCTTCGCGATGAAATTCCTGCCCTGAAGGCCCGGGATCAACCGCCAACACCTGCACCATATCAACATACGGAAGATACCGCGTAATCGCGCTGACCGGTGTCTGCCAGAGAATCGCGAGCGCAAATTCAACCCAATTTTCGTGACACGTGTCCGCGAGTTTTCTTATTTTCTTTTCGGCGCTATCCAGCCCTATAAGACGCTTAAGCCCATTCTTCGAAAGCGCTTCGTAATGGACAATCACGCGTCGTGCGCCCGCTTGAATCCACCGCGGCACCTCCTTTTCTGGCTCCAAAACCATCAGATGCACTTCCACACGCACGTGTTTCGCCGCCTCGAGCGCTTTCAAATCTTCAGGGTTATTCCACATACGGGTCGGCGCGAATTTTCCGTCCGAGACATCTATATTCACCCATTCGGTAAAGGGCGCGATACGCTCTATCCGTTCCTTGACGGTCTTCCAGTCCGGCGCGTTAATGGTGGGAATAATCTCAACCATAAATCAGCGAATAACGAATCTAGTACAAATATGCGAATAAATTTTTTATTTTTCTAAATTCTTTATTTTCTCGATTCGCCTTTTGTGCCTTTCTTGTCCGCCAAATGGTGTTTTTAAAAATATTTCAACAATTCGAATTGCGGTCTCCTCGTCTGTAAAATCGGAAGCAAGGCAAAGAATATTTATATCGTCATCATTCCTTATTACGCGCGCCATTTCAGGGCTTACCGCGAGTGCGGCGCGGATGCCGCGAATTTTATTTGCCGCAACGCAAATACCCGCTCCAGAACCACACAGCGCAATGCCGCGTTTGCCTTCTAGGCTGGTTGAAACTGCGCGGCCGACTTTTTCGCCAAAATCAGGATAATCGTCTTCAAGGTCGGGTTGGAAAATCCCCAAGTCTTCAAAAACCTGGTTTTGGCTCAAAAGCCAATCTTTGATCTTTTCTTTAAGATTGTAGCCGCGATGATCCGCGCCGAGATACAACATAGAAATTAGATAATAGAGATTAGAAAATAGGGCTAAATTTTTGTTGACCTTATGAGACCAGAGAGCATACGAGCAAGTTGTGCGATTTCACTCCGGAAACGATCATAGACAGTCTTTGGGATGAGCTGTAATCGTAAGGTAACTTCCAGGATTGGAATAAGCTCAAAAAGGGAGGCGCGGCTGTTTTTATAAAAACTTTTCTTATCCTTGGTACTCACTCAACCCGAGCCTTCCGCGATATTCAATGGCGCTGAAAGTGCCGCACCGATAAGCTGATCCCGAACTCGATTAAATTGAGGTGAAAATTTACTTGCTATTCGAATAAGCTCAACTGCCAAGGCTAAAGCTCTCTGGTAAACCTCAAGCCTTTCAAATAAAAATCCTTCGTCGTGCATCTATTCTCTATTTTCGATTTTCGATTTTCTCAAAACTTTGGCTGCTCGCAATACATGCTCTAATAGTGTCTGGCTATATCCCATTTCGTTGTCATACCATGAAAGAACTGCCACGAGATCGCCATCAATAACGCGCGTGAATGTGAGATCCACGATCGCACCGTACGGTTCGCCTACAATATCCGACGACACTATCTGTTCATCGGTTACTTTGAGTATGTTCTTCCAGCGCGGATCTTCCGCGGCTTTGCGAAATGCTTCGTTGACTTCTTCAACCGTTGTCGGGCGTGCTGCAAGAAAAGTAATCTGTGCCGCCGAGCCGTTGACAATCGGCACGCGGAGCGCCACGCCGTCAAATTTACCATCCAGACCTCGTATGGCACGGGTCACCGACAACGCAGCACCAGTTGTAGAAGGCACAATATTCTGGGCTGCTGCTCTTCCCCGTCGCCAGTCAGGTCCCTTGGTGGGGCCATCAACAAGATTTTGCGTTGCGGTATATCCGTGCGTCGTGGAAAGAAACGCTTTTTTAATACCGATCGCTTCATGCAAAATTTGTACTACCGGATGCGCGGCATTCGTAGTGCAGGAACCGTTGGAAGTAATCGGGCATGCAGTCATTTCATCTTCATTCACGCCAACAAGCACGGTCCTGCCATTCGGTCCATCGTCGTCTTTCGCGGGTGCGGTAAGTACCACGCGCTTCGCGCCAGCTTTGAGGTGCATCGCAGCTTTTTCGAACGACTCAAAGGCGCCGGTTGATTCAACCGCAATATGAACTTGCAAATCTTTCCAGGGAAGCTTTGTCGGCTCTTTTTCCTGCAGGAATAGAATTGACTTCCCGTCCACGACAAGGTATTTTTGCTCGCCTTTCGTCTCAACTGCTACTTCTTTTCCATAACGTCCATACACGGTGTCGTACTTCAGAAGATACGCAAGATTTTCGCAGTCGCCTAAGTCGTTTAAAGCAACAAATTCGAACTCTGGTTTGCCGAATGCTAAGCGAAAAAAAAGCCGACCGATGCGGCCAAAACCGTTAATGGCAATACGAATGGGCATCATGAACGTTTGATATTAGATATTAGTAACAGGGTTCCTCCGTAAATTATATCCCAAAACGAAAACACCAGCCAAAAGGCCGGGTCTGCTCCCGCATCTGCGACAGGCACATGCTACGCCCGTTTATCGCGGTAACAGATTCAAACCGGTCCGGGAATCGTGGGTGCGACGAAGCGCAGGTAATGCTCCAAGGTATATCTCGCACGTTGCTGAAATTCGGCAGCGAAAGACATGGCCGCCGATAATTTTCGAAGAGCGATCACTAAAGATACCGTGCGCATGCACGATGATCTCTTTTCTTTTATGGGCGATATTGCCGTGCAACTGTAAAATTTCATACCCGCCGCGAAAACGTTTTTTGAGATATTGCTTTTTCGTTAAATCATAAAATGCAAGCTCAAGGTCATCGGCCGCACCGAGCCCCCAGAACCACGCGCCGTTTATTTTCTGGTTCTCGCAAAACGCCTTGAGTTCTGTTATCGCTTCGTCTCCGCGATCGATGCGCAATACCCAGCCGTTTTTTGTTTTCCGAATGATCTGCATGAAAATCAGTCTACTCTTTTCGCAGCGAAAAGAGTAGTATTCCTGCTGCCACCGCAACGTTTAATGATTCTTTCTTTCCGTACATCGGTATCTCAACGACGGCATCAATACGGTTGAGTATCGCCCGCGAAATTCCTTTTATTTCACTTCCGATCACTACCGCAAGAGGAAACCGCGGCCGAAATTTGGTATATGGAACCGCACGTTTTGATTGCTCGAGCGCCGCGACAAATATTCCTTCCTGTTTTAATTTCTCGACGAGCTTGAGCGTGTTTTTTCGGTGTTCCCAGAGCACATATTCTTCGGCACCGAGCGCGGTTTTTGCGAGTTCCCTACCCGCTTTTCCCTGTTGACCGGGCTTCGGGGTAATCCCGCATAAAAACACTCGCGAGACTCCTGCCGCATCCGCAGTGCGAAAAATAGAACCCACGTTATGGGCGCTGCGGATATTATCCAAAACAATATAAATTTCTTTCTTCGGTCTACGCACCGAGCTTATTGACGTACGTGACTGCGGCGAGCGCAGCGGTTATCCCCTGGCCTACCGCTATGCCGATTTGTTTGAACCGAGTATCAGTTACATCGCCTGCTGCAAAAATGCCTTTCACAGAAGTTTCGCAGTTTTTATCCACCACGATCTCGCCGTATTGATTCCTTTCTACGCCAGGCGGCACAAATCCCGAATTCGGGATCATTCCGATATGCACAAACACGCCCTGCGCTTCAATGGTTTTTATCTCTTTCGTGACGACGTCCTCATATTCCACGCCTGTCACAAATTGATTTCCCAAAATACGCTTGGTCATTCCGTTCGTAATAAGCGTAACCTTAAGACATGCATGAAGGCGCGAAATAAGCGAGGGATCGCCCTTCATATACGGATTTTTGGTGATGACGTACGCCTTTTCGGCAATATCATTTAGCATGATGCCGGATTCACTTGCCGCATCGCCGCCGCCAATCGTCACCACGGTTTTCTTTCCGAAAAGCGGACCATCACAGACCGTACAATACGAAAGCCCTTTGCCGCGAAATTCTTTCTCGCCCGGCACGTGTAACTCGCGCGGATGCGAGCCGGTTGCGATAATCACCGCTTTTGCATCGTACGAAACTGATTCGCCGTTTTTAAAAGCTTCGATAATAAAACGGCCTTCAGGATTTTTTTTAATTCCAGTTACGGCTACGTCAAGTTCTGGTGCTACTTTATAATACGCAAGGTGCTCGCGGAATTTTTCGGTAAGTTCCATACCGTTTGTTTCAGGAATCCCAGGCCAATTTTGGATGTCTCCAGAAAGGAGCACTTCGCCCCCAAAATCAATCGAAATAACGCGGAACTCTATATTCCGCCTTGCCAAATAAATCCCTGCTGCGGTTCCGGCCGCAGAGCCGCCAATAACCACAACGTCATCCATAACCCTAGAGCGTAATTGGGTAATTACGCAATTACGTAATTACTTAATTACTGTCAGGCGTAATGTCCAGAAGTTCGGTCAGTTTCTTCCGGTTAAAACCGACTATTGCTGTACCATCTATATCTATCACCGGAACGCCCAATTGCCCTGTTTTCTCCACCATTTCGCGAAGTGCTGCCTCATCCTTTGAAACATCCACTTCTTCAAACCGGACGTTGTGTTGCAGTAAAAATTCTTTCGCAAGCTTACAATACGGACACACTGGGGTTGAATACACTTTCACCATAAAAGGAAAAACTCTGCTGAATGCTGATATGTATATTATAACACGGCTACTAAGAAGACGCTCACCCTACTTTTTAATAAGGAGTTCCTCTTCGATCGCTGCCTTGAAAGTTGCATACGGAAGCGCGCCCTGGAACACGCGGCTGTTGACAAATGTGGTCGGCGTAGAGTTTACGCCGAGTGCCGCAGATTTCTGCGTTTCTTCTTGTACTTTTGCACGATATTTGCCGGAGTCAAGACAGTTCGCAAAGTTTGCCTCCCGTAAACCAAGGTCTTTGGCAAATTTTTTAAGGTTGTCTTTCGAGAACGCTCCTTTGTTTTCGCTGTTTTGTTTTTTAAACAAAGTTTCTTGATATTCCCAGAATTTTCCCTGATCGTTCGCGCACCGCGCTGCCTCTGCAGCCCACACTGATTCTTCGCCCAAGAACGCAAGATCGCGCCACGCAAATTTTGCTTTGCCGGTATTCACGTATTCCTCGATAATCTTTGGCTGGGTTTCGAGCGCAAAACGTCCGCAAAACGGGCACTGATAGTCGCCAAACTCGACAATACTCACTTTTGCATCCGGATTTCCGAGTACCAGCAGGTCCCCCAGATCGGGTGCACGAATCGGCTCTTCATCCTTTGTGTTCGGTGCTTGGCCCATGATAGGTAATCCTACCCGCGCCATGCCTCCGGAACCTTTGGTATATACCAACGCACCACCGATGATGGCTGCAGCAAGCAAAATGGAAAACGCAAGAAAGTTCTGCTTAAAAAATTCTTTGAATTTGTCCATAGAAGTAGAGCCACTATACCAATCGATCATATGATTGTCAATTAAAAAGACTTGGCGTATGATAAAAACGCATGAGGCTACGGAAAGCGGTGCTTCTCATCGGCGATATCGCGATTTTCTATGTCGCGCTTTTCATCGCGCTCTGGCTCCGGTGGGAGGATCTCCTCAATTCGTCGCTTATCCGCGCACACCTTCTTCCTTTTTCGATCATCTGCGCCATCGGGCTTTGGATTTTCTATTCGCTGCGGCTGTATGACTCGACATTCGGATACGGCTCGCCGTTCTGGCTCAAAAGCGTTGCTTCATCACTGACAATCCTCTTTTTTAGCTCCGTCTTTCTGTTTTACTTTTTCGCGCGCTCCGAAGACGCCATTACACCCCGCGGGACACTATTTCTCTTTTTTATAATATTCGGCGTATCATTCCTTAGCTGGCGAGGACTTGCGGAACGTATGGTACGAAAGCAGCGCGGGGAACGCGTAATCATCTTCAGCGATAATCCCGAAGCAGAGCGCCTGGCCAAAGAACTTACTAATCATCCGCAGTTAGGCTACCGGGTTGTGGCGGTGCTTCCTGAATCGCATCTCCAACCGCAGCGCCTCGAAGCGCTTATCCGAGAAGAAAACCTCCACACAGCTATTACTTCGCGCGAAGGATTCGAACGCCTCGCAGGAAGCGGAAAACTTCAGGAGCTCTCTGAACTCAAAGTAAGTTTTTGGGATCTTGCTTCTTTTTATGAAGTACGGCTCGGAAAAGTGCCTGTCAATCTCATTTCCGAAGCGTGGATACTGGAACATATCATCAGGCGCGAATCGCCTTTTGAAACTTCGTGCAAGCAGTTCTTCGAGCTTGGGCTCGCCTGCATACTCCTTATTATTACGCTCCCGCTTTGGCCCTTTATTGCGCTCGGAGTCCTGATAAGCTCACCCGGACCTGTGTTTTACGAACACCTCCGCGTTGGTCAATACGGCAAGCCTTTTATTTTGCGGAAATTCCGCTCCATGTATCGAGACGCAGAAACGCACGGTCCTCGCTGGGCAGAGCTTAATGACCAAAGAGTCACACCTCTCGGAAAATTTCTGCGCGATACGCATCTCGATGAACTTCCGCAGCTGTTGAGCATTTTGCGCGGCGAGCTTTCATTTGTAGGCCCGCGACCCGAGCGGCCGGAATTTGTCAAAGAGTTGACGGAAAAGATTCCCTTCTACGATGTTCGACACCTCGTCAAACCCGGATTTACCGGCTGGGCACAGATTAATTATCCTTACGGCGCATCCATTGAAGACGCGCGCGAAAAACTCGAATATGATCTTTACTATTTGAGACACCGGTCGCTCCTTTTGGACGCAAGCATCGCGCTGAAGACTTTGCGGCTCCTCTTTCAGAATCCACGAAAATAAAGAGTGTGATCGCGTATGAAACTATTGGCGCACAATAACTGGCAAGACGGATTCCTCGATTATCACCGGGGTGCTTCGACGTTCCGCATCGCGGTACGCGCGTGGAAAGATTTAGAAAAACTCGAAGGGCTTTATTTTGTGCGTTCCAAAAAGATACGCGCGGCATGGAATTATTTACACGAGGTTGGTCCACGATCCCTCTTCCATAAAGTTCGCTCGCGTCTCCAGGAGCGAGTCCGGAACGAAAAATATGTTTCCTGCGGAATTGGCGTTGTGCTAGAGGCGCCAGAAGGTAATCCGTTTACACAGGGAAAGGTCGTGATGTTCTTTTCCCCGATCGGTGTATGCGCCGAGCGCATTGTCGCGCAACCGGAGTTTGTGTTTCCGATAGCACATGAAAGTATGGCGTCGCTGCCCCAGAACGCAATTCTCTACCATGCTCCTGATCAGAATGAGAAAACCGAGAACCGGTTCTGGCAAACTATCCGCGGCTGGAGCGCGCACGCAGGGATCCCGATATCAGAAGGCATCACAAGGGTCATAGAGGAAGGAGTCGCGCGAGTGCTTGAAGCGACAGACTGGAAAAACGCGCGCGCCCTCCCTGCGGAACACTCATCGCCTATCCAGGAAACCTCCGAAGCACCGGTGGTGCGCGCACACAAGGAAAAAAAACGCGCGGTGCTTTTTGGCTACGGCAATTTTGCGAAGGTTATTATTTTGCCGAATGTAAAGCGATATCTCTCGGTAGAAAAAATTCACGAGCTCGATCCAACCCAAATCCCTGTCCGCCGCGCGGCAAGGTGGGATACAAACCCCATGCCGCGCCAAGATGAAATGTATGACGCAATGCTTATTGCAAGTTATCACCACATGCATGCCAGCCAAGCAATCTGGGGCCTTGAAAGAAATATGCAGCTTGCGATCGAAAAACCGATTGCCACAACCGAAGCGGATCTCCAAAAACTCCTCGAAACTGCGGAGCGCTGTAAGGGAAAAATCTACACCGGTTTTCACAAACGCTATCTTCCGTTTAACGACCTCATCCACCGGGATCTCGGGATCAAACGCGGCGATCCGTTTTCGTACCATTCGATCGTCTATGAAGTGGCCTTGCCGGAACTCCATTGGTACCGCTGGCCTAATTCCCGAAGCAGGCTCCTCACCGACGGGTGCCACTGGATTGACCACTTTCTCTATTTGAATGATTTTGCAAAACCAGCCGCACACGACATCTTTATAGCGCCGGACGGCACGGTCAATTGTTCAATCGTGCTTGAAAATGACGCGCACTTTACCATGGCGCTCACCACGCAAGGGAGCAGTCGCATCGGCGTCCAGGATTACATTGAAATTCGAGCGAACGGTGCTACAATTCGGATGATTAATAACGCGCTCTACAGCGCGGAAGATGCGCACCGCATATTCAGAAAGGAAAAGATAAACAGAATTTTCTGCTATAACGAAATGTATCGCCAGATTTCTCGGAATATGTTTTACGACCGCCCGGGCGAGTCAATCCAATCGCTCAGGGTCTCCGGCGGCATTGCGCTCGAGCTTGATCAAAAAATCGCATCACGCAAAACAATTGCATGAAACAAGTCATCCAAAGTTATCGTACCGGAGCAATCAAACTTGCCGACGCGCCTATTCCGATGTGCGCCGCGGATAAAGTTTTGGTAAAAAACGCGGTCTCGGTCATCAGTATCGGTACCGAGCGTTCCATGATAGAGCTCGGCAAGAAAAGCCTGCTCGGCAAAGCACGCACAAGGCCTGATCTCGTCAAACGCCTTAAAGAAAAAATTAAAAACGAAGGGCTGATGAAGGCACTACAAGAGGCCTTCGGAAGGCTCGATGCGCCAACAGCCCTCGGCTACAGTTCTGCGGGCGTCGTCGAGGAAGTCGGGAAAAACGTGCATAAATTCTCTCCCGGCGACCGCGTCGCGTGCATGGGCGCAGGATTTGCTTCTCACGCCGAATATATCGCAGTGCCAGAGCAACTCTGCGCAAAAATACCCGAGGGGGTTTCATTTGAAGAAGCTGCATTTGGAACACTCGGCACCATCGTGCTCCACGGCATCCACAAAGCGAATATTGCGTTTGGCGAGCGCGTGGCAGTAGTGGGGCTCGGGCTTTTGGGGCTTCTCGCAGTACAGACGCTCAAGGCATACGGCTGCGCCGTCTACGGCCTTGATGTAAATCCTGCAAAAGTCGCGCTCGCGCAAAAACTCGGCGCTGATTTTGCATCAACCTCAACCGAAGAATTCAAAAACAAAATCGAAAAACTTACCAACGGCCACGGCGCTGACGCAGTGCTCGTTACCGCTTCAACCGAAAGCGCTGCGCCGGTGCACCTTGCGGTTGATATCGCGCGCTACGGCGGAAAGATAGTAGTCATAGGCGTTGCCGACATTCACCCTCTGCGGCACGAAATGTGGCAAAAAGAAGTAGAAATTATTGTCTCGAAAGCCGGAGGTCCGGGACTTTTTGATCCGCTTTATGAAAATAAAAATATTGATTATCCGATCGGTTATGTACGCTGGACCGAAGGAAGGAACCTCGAAGAATTTTTACGGTTGCTCGGCGAAAAGAGCATTGACGTAAAACACTTGATTTCGCATACCTTCAGCATTGCAGAGGCAGAATCGGTGTATAGAAACATCCTTGGAAACAAAAGCGGCCCGTACATTGGCGTCCTTTTTACGTATCCGCGCGAGGAAGGGTTTCATACGCTCCACGGTCCGCGCGCCATACCTAACCCCGATGCGCGCATCACCAACCCCGACGGTAAGACGCTCGGTATCATCGGCGCAGGGCTCTTCGGAAAAGCGCTTTTCTTGCCCGCACTCAAGAAAATAACAGGCGTAAGACTTCATACGCTTGCCACGTCTGGCGGCGCAAATGCGTATCACATTGGAAGAAAATATGGTTTTGAACACTTTACTACCGATTATCAGGAAATTCTTCACGATAAAGATATCCACGCAGTCCTTATCCTCACGCCGCATCGCATGCACGCCACAATGGTCGCGGAAGCGCTTCAGGCAAAAAAACACGTGTTTGTCGAAAAACCGCTTTGCGTGAGCGAACAAGAACTCCGCGACATTATGGAAGTGTATCAAGATCTCGCGTCGTCAAAAACACTCCCGGTGCTTACGGTCGGCTACAACAGGCGCTTCTCCCCGCATGCGTCAAAGATCAAAGCGTTTCTAAAGGATCGTCGTGATCCCCTCGTGACACACTACCGCGCAAACGTAGGTTATGTGCCCCCTGAACACTGGGTGCATTCCGAACAAGAAGGCGGATCGAGAATCATCGGCGAGGCATGCCACTTTGTGGATTTCTTGCAGTGGGTTACCGGAAGTAATCCGGTGCGGGTGTACGCCGAGCGCGTCTCGGGTAACAATAAAACCGCATTAAACAGCGATAATGTTTCAATTACAATCAAATTCGAAGACGGTTCAGTTGGAAACATTGTCTATACCGCATCCGGCGATCGAGCGTTCTCGCGAGAACATTGTGAAATTTTCTCCGAAGGAAACACCGTATCGCTCACTGACTTCCGGAAAACTGAATTCTACCGCAACGGGCGACGACAAACATTTACTACGTTTAATCAGGAACTCGGCCACAAAGAAGAGCTTACGAATTTCGTAGAAGCTGTCCGCGGTACGATCCCGCCGCTCCTTACGCCAGAGGAAGCGTTTTTCTCAACGCTCACCACGTTCAAAATCGTTGAAGCCCTGGATACCGGAAAACCACAAACGATTGCATTGTAATGCACATTCTTTTGCTTCAAGACTCCTACCCGCCTGAAGTCAGCTCAACTTCGCATCTTGCCAAGGAGCTCGCAGAGGGACTTCGCGGTAAAGGACATCGCGTAAGCGTCGTCACGTCGTACCCGAAATATTATCTTGCACAAGGCGGCGAACGCAAAACGGCATACCCTGCGTACCGAAATGAAGAAGGCATACGCGTCGTACGGGTAAAAACGCTTCCGCACCACAAAGTAAATTTTTTTGTGAGGGGAATCGCGGAACTCACGCTTCCCTATATTTTTTTCTGTCAGATCAGGCGCCATATCAAAGATACAATCGATGTCGTGCTCGTGCATACTCCGCCGCTTCCGCTCGCCATCACTGCCCAACGCGTCAAACGCGCTTACGGCGCGCGGTTCATCCTCAACGTGCATGACATATTCCCGCAGAATGCAGTGGATCTCGGAATTCTGACGCAAAAACCAATCATCAAGTTTTTCGAAAAAATCGAACGCCGCGCATATCGCAATGCCGATATCGTCATGGTACCGTCAGAAAGCCATAAGCAATTTCTTGCGGCGCGGCGCAACGTGCCGGCACACAAAATCACAATCATCCCCCACTGGATCGACACCGAACCGTTCCAGCGCGCAAGGCGCACTGAAAAATTTAGAAAATTATGGGGCCTCGAAGATAAATTTATTTTTCTTTTCGCGGGTGTGCTCGGTCCATCACAGGGTTTGGATCTTGTACTCGCCATTGCTCGTCGTCTTAAAGACAATTCAGAAATTACGTTCTTGCTCGTCGGTGACGGCACTGACAAAGAACGCCTCATGCAAAAAGTAAAAGCGCTCGACCTCGACAATGTCATATTCAGTCCCTTTGTGTCCAAGACAGAATACCCGTTTCTCGTCAAAGACGCTGATGTCGGGCTCGTTTGCCTCTCTCATAAAAATACCACTCCAGCAGTGCCGGCAAAAATCCTCGGCTATATGGCCGCATCCCTTCCGGTCGTCGCATTTCTCCATAAAGAAAGCGACGGCCATGCGCTTATTCGGGAATCCGGATGTGGTTTAACTACGCTCTCAGATAATGAAGAAGGCGCTTATGAAATCGTTCTTCGGATGTATCAAGAAAAAGAAAAACGTGCCGGATATGGCACGCAAGGACTGCGTTATGCGCTCCAACACCTTACGAAAGAGAGTTGTGTCGAGAAACTCGAAGCACTACTTTCGCGGAATACTCCCTGACGTTGTAAGTACCTCCTCGTAAAGGCGCACCATGGCGTCTGCGATCGCGTCCCACGTAAAGCGCTCTTTCACGAGCGCTTTGCCGTTTTCAGCCATCTCTTGTCTGAAATTTGCATCCGAAAGCATTTTGGAAAGCGCCTCCACGAGCGCATCCTCGCGAGGGTCAATGACAAGACCTGCATTTCTCTGTTCCACTTCGGGAAAATAGCATTGCTTTGAGATAACCACCGGAAGACCAACTGCCATTGCTTCGAGTACTGCCTGGCTGAATCCTTCGGAATACGAAGGGAGCACAAATATATCTGCGCTTGCGAGCGCCTCGTATTTTGCGCTTCCGGTAAGAATTCCGGTAAAGAGCGCGCGATCCAATACACCTTGATCCTTCAATATTTTTTCCACTTCTGCCAGATACCCCTGACTATCCGGGCCCGCAATCACGAGCATCGCATCGGGAAATGCGCGGGCGACCTTTCCGAATGCGCGCGCAAGAATGTCAAGGCCTTTTTTGGGATGCAGTCTTCCAAGAAAAAGGATGATTGTTCTTCCTTCAAGCACCGGATACGCGGCGCGAAAAATTTCTCGCGGAGGCAGCTTCGCGTAGTCCTCCGCGTAAATACCGCTCGGGATTACCCGCACCGGCGCCTGAATACCGAAACGGCGAATCTGCTCTGCTTCTCCCTCGGTAAGCGCATGAAGCAGAGAGGCGTTGCGAAGAATTTGTTTCTGAAAAAACGCGGCTGCAACTGCCTTTTTCCATGATTTGAATCGGAGCGCCCACGGCTCCAAACTTCCGTGAATTGTTACAAGATACGGTTTGTGCTCCTTTTGTGCGACTTTTGCCGCTACAAATTGCGGGTAGTGCCAGATTTCGTGAATGTGCACAAGGTCAAATGTTTTAAGATCATGTACAAGCGCTTCTCGAAGCTCTGGCGAATAGGACTGCCATATCTTCGAAAAAACTCCCAACGGGAACACGCGAAGTACCACGCCGGGAACGCGCGAAATATCTTTACACACTGCCTGGTCGCCTGCGGTATACACCGCAATCTCATGACCGCGCGCAGCAAGCGCGCGGGAAAGCTCGAGCACTATTTTTGAGGGACCGCCCCACTCGGCTGCAATACTGGCAGTCACGTAGAGAATTTTCATACGCGTTTTGCAAACACCGAGGCGATCGCCTTGCCTACAATGCGCGCGGATGCCTCGGTTCCATACTCTTCCATAATCGTTAATGATGCGCGGCTCATTGCGTCACGATCATACATATTCGTTGCGAAATTCCGCATAAGAGCAATAAGTGCCTCTTCGTTGCCTGGATCAAACGAAAAGCCGTTTACTCCGTCGCGCACAAGGTCCGGCACGCATCCGCATCGGGTCGAAACACACACGGGAAGACCTGCGCTCATTGCTTCCTCAACTACCAATCCCCAGGGTTCGGAACTGCTCGGAAGCACAAACACATCAGCAACCGCATAATATTTTGCAAGCTCTGCTCCTTCCAAGAAACCCGGAAATACAACGCGGCGAATACCGTGCGCTTCAACGAACGCTTTCAACTTTTTTTCTTCTGGCCCATCACCCACCAGTATCAGCCCCCAGTCGCCGCCGGCTCTTTGAAATTGATGAAACGCGCGAAGGAGGAAAAACAAATTTTTTTCCGGGGCGAGCCTTCCTACGAAAAGAACGTTGCGGTGCGGCAGACCGAACGCCGCCCGAAGCGCCTCGCGCTCACTGCGATGCCGCGTAACTACTTCTTTAAACAAGTCAGAATCTACGCCTCCCACACCCTTCATCACAAAAATTTTCTGCGGCGCGAGACCTAATTCTTCTACATACGCGCGGTGCCTGCTTCCTGCCACGAGCGCTGCATCAATTCGTGAGACTAAAAACCGCTTGAGCATTTCTTTCCAAAATGTCCGCGGCTTGTCATCTTTGTGCGATTCTACGGCAAGCACAACCCCGCTTCCGGATAGTTTTGCCCATGCAAACGCAACCCAAAACGCAAGATGATCATATCCCCATATGACTACTATGCGGGGTTTCAACGCATGGAGCCGCCGCAGGAGCTTGAGCGAAAGCGCATATTTATTTTGCGCCTCGAGTGTTTTTTCAGAAAGCATCTCATGCGGAAACTGCATACGGTCTTTACTTGTATCCCAGCTTCTTCGGGCTTCGGTCGCAGCAAGGAACAAGACGGTAAAACTCGCATTGAGCTCTTTCGTAAGTGCGGTAAAAAGACGATTTTTATACGGTGCGGCGATGTTATGAATGATTGCAACATCACCTGCTCCGCGCCGCCGAGAAACACGGGCGGAATTCGCCACTACATTTATCAAAATGCCCACAAACACAAAGAAATCTTTGTAGCTGTCGAGCGCATACGAAAATTGCTTATCAAAAAAGAGCGCAACCGAAATCATAAGCACCGTTACCGCGATGCCGGAAATCCGCGCGTCCTTGTGTGTATTTTTGAAAAATCGAAATACCGAGCGCCCGACCGCACCCAGATAGAAAAGAAAAATTGCCACGCCAAAAAGACCGATGTGAGCAAAAATCTCAAGGAACATATTTTCAGCAATGCCAATACCGCCAGTCCCCATACCTATCCACGGATTTCCGGGATGTATATCGGCCGCGTACCAAGGGTGCGAAGAAGGCAGCGTATGCGTCGGAATCGGCGATCCAAGCACTGCTTTGAACACCACTCCGTATATCTCTATCCGCTCCCTGACCGATTGCGTCCCTTGGCGGCTTAACTGACTATAGCGCGAAGCGATATCAGGAGGAAGAATACCCGAAAAGAAAATAATAAATGTCAGCGCCAGACCCCCTCCGATAATTGCCGCAGCCCTTATTGGTCTTCGTTTGAAAATGCAAAACGCATAGAGAAGAAGTGCCTCGAAAAGCGCAAACACCGGCCCCCGCGATCCGGTCAGTATAAGCCCGTAGGAAAGGAGCGGCAGTCCGGCGAGCGCAATATATTTCCACTTTCCCGTAAAAATTCCTTCCGAAAGCCCGATCACTGCTGCAACAACCGCGATCATAATCAGTGAGGCCGTGGGAATGGGGTTTGCGCCAAAAAATGTCACTCTTCCAAGCTCTCTTCCCTGTTCGATCACTGCAAGCGCGGCAAAGGTGACGCTCAACCACAATGCGATAAGAATGAGGGTTTTAAGAAAACGCTGGATGGTTTCCCGGTCGTGCAAAAAAAACCTCGCGATAAAATACGGAACCACTACAAGCAACAGAAACCGTATTACCTTCACCCATCCAAGCGATTGGTGCGGTGACCATGCGATACCGACGAGAAGCGCCGCAAGAAATAACGCTAAAAGAAAATCCGGAGTCGTGCTCGTATACCTCATGCCTTTTCGTCCGCTGCGAAGAAAGCCGAAAAGCGCAAGGATGAGCGAAAATGCCGTCAGATTCAACGCCCACGATTCAATCCCGCCTTTGAGGGTTGGAGCGGCGAGAAAAAACGCAAAGGTCACCTCCGGCCACCGAAATGCGCTTATGACGACAAACACCGCCACAGCGGTTAAAAACGGAAGAAGCGATCGCTGAAGAATGGTATCCTGTGGTATCAAGCCCATGAAAACGGCCTTATTGCACAAATGACGAGGCTAACGGCGCATCGGCAGGTTTTACTGCCATCACATAAATAGTAAGATGCTTCGCCTTGCCGCCCAAGGCATCAAGATATGTAAAAGGATAGAGAAGCACGAGACACCCTGCGAGTATTGAGAAACGAATGGCATTCGGCACATTCGCAAGTCGCGATTCAAGTATATGCATCAACCCGAGCACTTTTGTGCTTACCGCGCCGACTGCAGAATCAGTCGCCGCTATCTCAAACCCTGTTTCCTGAAGGAGCGATATAAGTGAGGCGAGCGTGTAGCCGAGGCGCACGTGTCCCCCGTCTTCGTCTGAAGAGAGGATTTCTCCGGCATAGGGCCTGCGGTTTTCGCGGGGCGTCGAGAGATGCAGCGCGCCGCCCGGTTTTAAGCTACGAAAGAAAAGTTCGAGCACGCGTCGATCCTCTTTGAGGTGCTCGAGCACCTCAAAGCAAATAATCTGGTCAAACGAAGCACCGAGCTGATCGAGCGCATAAATATCCCATGTTTTAAACTCGCATCGAGCCCTCTCGGCTCCGATGTACTCACGAAACTCCTCGCACTTTTGTATGTTTGCATCGCTGTAGTCTATACCGAGCACGCGGTTCCCGAATCGATACGCCGCAAATGAAAACGCGCCGTTCCCGCATCCCACATCGAGCGTCTCGACACCGCCGCGTCTGAAATACTTTAAAAACTTTCTTCGCTTCCGAGTGCCCACATCAAGACCGGGAAACGAAATCCATTTCGCTAAAAGAAACAGCTTGCGCGGAATGGATGCATCCCTTTGTGCAGTATCGTGTATCATACAATGCCGCTCGCAGTGGCTATTTCATGATACACCCTTAAAAGGCGTTCGCCGTATTTCTGCCAGGTAAATTCCTGGATGCGCGCATGCGCCGATGCTCCCATACGCATCCGCACGCCCTCGTGTTCGTAAAGGAATTGTATTTTTGCCTTTAACGCCTCGACGCTCTTCGACTCGACCACAAATCCATCTATGCCTTCGCGCACGATCTCCTGCGTGCCTGTATTGGTGGTGGTAATCACCGGCAGTCCGCATGCCATTGCCTCAAATGCCACTAAGGGCTGCGCGTCAGAAAGCGAAGGGAGCGCGAATACTGATGCGTCGTTGTAATACCGCGCCAGTTCAATTTTGGGCACATTGCCCACTGCTTTAATCGCAGGATTTTTCTCGGAATAGAAACGCACGAGTTTTTCCATGGAAGCATCCACCTTCCCGACAAGAAGAAGTTCTGCGTGCTCGAGCGAAAGCGTATCAAAGGCTTCGAGGAGATACTTGATTCCTTTTCGAGGAATCACCTGGCCTGAAAATATTACTCGGAATATATTGTCGCGTTTTGGTAAGCGCGTAAATTGCGATACATCGAATCCGTACGGCACGACAAAAATCTTTTTATCCTCAAATCCCGCATCCACGAACGTACGTTTGGCATACGAGGACGGCACGACGAGGTAATCTGCAAGCGCGTATTCAGATTTGATTCTCTGATCATAAAGCATACCAGGCGGGTTAAAAGGAACCCCGAGTAATGCGTATTCCTCCTTTAAAAGTTTTCGCTGAAAATCCGGATGCTCGGTACGCTCGTCGCAGATTATGACGGCGCCGAATTTTTTTGCTTTGCGGGCGCTGCGAAGTCCTATACTTGAAACAAAGTGAAATACATCGCATTTTGCAACGTGCGGCCGCGCAAACAGGTCATACAAACCGTTCTGCAGCCAATTTGCGCGGTCGGTAGACAACAAATGAGCGCGCTCAAGCACTCTCGCTACGACTTCCGGGGACCATAACGACACAAGCTTTTCTTTTGCAATTCCTGGCATTTCTCTGCCTTTAAACTTTGCCCGCCAGTACGAAGGCACAACACGCGAAATCCAACCAAATTTAGCCGTCGGCGTGACCGCGGTAATGTAACGCGCGAGGTACCCTGCGCGTTCGAGCGCAAGCGCTGCATAGTAGTAATGGGAAATATTTGAGGAAAGGATAACCCTCATCGTGAGAGAATCAACGAATCAAAAAGACGGGCAATTTGACCCGCGATTGACCGATAGCTGTAGCGGCCAACAGCTTCGGCATCGCCCTCATACCATGCCCCTCCTCCTTTCTTGTAGTGGTGATATGCGTGAAGCAAAAAGGTTGCGATCTCATCGGCAGTTCGCGCATATGTTCCCACTCGCGTTTCTCGAAGCATTTCTTGCCACACGTTCTCGGCAGGTCCGTTACAGACCACAATAGGGCGACGCGCTGCCAAATATTCTAGCTTTCCTGTTACCGTACCAGCCTCGAGTGGATCATTCCAAAGAAAAATCAAAAGTACGTGGGATTCCCGTTGAGCACGCAACGCTGTAGCGCGGTCAACATAACCGTACTGCCGCGCCACACCCTCGAGTTGGAAGTTGTTGATTTTTTCTTCGAGCCATGTATCGGGTTTTCCGTAAAATCGAATTTCAATATCCTCTTTTGGAATTTTCTTCTCTTGTATCAAAGAGCGGACCGCTTCAAAAAGCGAGGAAGGATCGCGCTTGCCAGGAATAAGGTTTCCAGTATAAGAAAGGGTGAATTTTTCTGCCAGCTTCTGGTTGGAAGCCGTGACATCATCCGGATCGAAACCGAGCGGGATCACTTCTCTTGGCACAGAAAGTTGAAGGGGTTCCATCTGTACTGCAGATGGTCGCGACATAAATACCATACGGTCAGTACATCGCAGCGAAGCTTTTTCGATACAGCGGTCTATGGCGCGCCTGATCGCGCCGTGCGAGTAGTACGAGTCCGTACTCCAGAGATCCCGGTACTCTGCTACCCATGGCACCCTAGTTTTTTTCTTGATACGCCACGCAATCAAGTGTGGTGTTTTTGGGTTTGAACTCGAAAAAATCGCGTCGATTTTCATACCGGATGTGCGCTGGAAACGAACAAACGCGCGAACCGCAGGCAAGAGCCAAAAAATACTGTAGTCAGGCACGAGGAAAACATTCGTGATCTTCAGTAGAAACTGTGCAAATTGAAACAGTATCGCCCTGAAAGACACTTTGGCGTGACTCTTTCCCCCCGCTGGCTTTGGTGTAGAACGCTTGCTGAAACGACGTCTTAGCGCTCCGTAGTAATCTGGATATTCGAGGATGGTTACCGTATCTCTAGGTAAAGCGGGTTCGCCGGGTATTTTCGGCGAAAGAATGATCGGTTCCCAGCCATAGCTCTTGAGATATTTCACGATTGACCGAACACGTACCGAACCGATAGAAGCGTCGGTAGTAAAGTATGTGGAGATGACTAAAACCTTTTTCATGATTTTGCTTTATTAGGCCAGAGGGCGCGGTGAACTTCCGTATTTACCATTTGTGGTAATGCAACACACTCGCCAGCAAGTCCTCGCTGGTGGAGCGAAACGATATCGTTTGGCAAGTTCTGGATATTTCCCTTAAGATCAAAAACTTCATAGTCGTAGTTTCGCAAAGTCTCATAGGCAGTTTTTAAATCCATAAGATTGATGTCGTGAATCGCTATGAAAATAATTGGGCGGCTGCGTAAGATTGTATCTTTTCCACCCTTCAAGGCCCGATATTCTTCGCCCTCTATATCCATTTTGATAATGGAGGGTGGTTCGAGGTTTTTCTCCTCAATTAATCCGTCGAGCGTAGTTACAGAAACTTCATATGAATCTTTAAGTGCTCGAGAAGCGACAAGTCGGCCGCGTTCACGGAGTGTCGGTTCGCTTAAGAGTAGATTTCCTTTTCCCGCGCGATCAGATATCGCCATTTCTATAATTTCTACGTTGATTATTTTATTTAAAGCGATATGAGCTCTAAGTATTTCGATATTTTCTCTAAAAGGTTCAAATGCATATACTTTGCCCTCCCTTCCCAAATAGCGAGAAATAAGCAATGTGAAGAAACCAGCTCCGGCACCGAGGTCATAAGCGACGAGTTTAGATGAGCCTTGTTTAAGTCTTTCTATAGCTTTTACTAAAAGATTCTGTTTTTCTTTTTCATATGTTCCAAACCAACAACTAAGTTGCGCTTGTTTCAGAAACCAACGCGTCCCATTAGCCGGACCAGATAAGATAGGCAGCCAGATGTCATCTGGTAGAAACGTAAGGGCTAATTTTGCTGTTCTTCGTAAAAATCTCATTTTTAGTCTATAAAATGTCTTAGCCACAGCTCGAGATTCAAGCACCGCCAGATTTCTTGCGAGATGTTTTTCTGACGATTGATGTGCGATTCAAACGCTATGCCGATTTTCGACTCAACAAAATAAGGCCTTTCACAAAAACTCTTGGAACGGATAATCTCTTCCGTGAAAGCGCGAAGTTCGTTCCGAAACCACTCGTCCTCTGGAGTCGAAAAACCAATTTTATCCTGTCTCGTCCTTACTTTTTCGGGAAGTATTCCCCGCATCGCTTCGCGGAGAATCTGCTTCGTCGTACCGTTATGGATTAAGTATTCTTCGGGTATTTGAAATGAAAATTCAACCAAACGGTGGTCCAAAAATGGCAAACGAGATTCAACCGAATGAGCCATAGAGTTCTTGTCTTCGAATCGAAGAAGCGCGTGGAGAAAAAGCATGGTATCCAAATAACGCTGACGAGTAAATGATTCACGGTATGGTGTGCGAGGCAGATGCAGCCGTTCGACAGCATCCCGATTAACCCAGGCGGGACTTTTCACGGGTCGCAGCTGGTTTCGCAATCCTGCCGGCAAAAAATTGGGTACTATTCGCCGCAGCATTTCTCCTGCCGAATACCCATGAAGTGTACGGTATGCGCTAATTTCTCCAAAAAGCGAAATAAATTTCAGACGTCTGAAAAGATCAGCAAAATAAGGCCCGAAGTAATGATGATACCCGCCCATCGTCTCATCTCCTCCCTGTCCGTCAAGCGTAACCGCCACGCCTGCTTCGCGCACTGTTTTAAATACCGACCACTGTGCGTATGCGCTCGTAGAGCCAAAGGGTTCATCCTGATGCCATACAAGTTTTTGAAGATTCTCGAGAAACCCCTTCGGTTCGGGGTATACCTCGTACGGCTGAACTGCGGTCTGTGTCGTAACCGCCTTGATATACTCTCCTTCGTCGTGACGCGTATCACTGTAGCGCGCGGAAAATGTTTTCTGGAGTGTACTCCCGGGAAGTTTTAATCCCTGCGTTCGCATAAATTGATCAACCATACATACGATAGACGAAGAATCGAGGCCTCCGCTCAAGCACGTCCCTACAGGCACATCGCTAATCAGGCGAAGCCGAATACTGTCCTCGAAAAGCTCGAGAAAACGTTCCGCATACTGCTCCTGGGTTAAACGAATGGTGCCCTGCGGAATGCCGTAGTATCGCTCGATGCGGAGTACGCCGCTCGCTTGATTGAACTCGAGTGAGTATCCTCCAAGAAGCTGTCGGATGCCGCGAAAAAACGTTTCTTCCCGATGATCACTCTCGCCATAAGCGAGGTATTCATATACTGCCGCGTCATTCGGTTCCGGTTTTATAGCACCCGACGCGAGAAGTGCTTTGATTTCTGAAGCAAACACAAAAGTTTTGCCGTCACAAAAGTAGTAAAAAGGTTTAATACCGAATCTATCGCGGCTGGCAAAAAGCTTTCGCTCTTTCCGATCCCATATTGCAAACGCCCACATGCCGTTGAAGCGATGCAGGCACTCTTTCCCATACACCTCATACGCTTTAAGAATTATTTCTGTATCGCTCTCCGATACAAAAGTGTGGCCGAGAGCTTCGAGTTCCGCGCGTAGTTCTTTGAAGTTATGGATTTCGCCGTTATAAGTAATCCAGTAGCGGCCATCCACGCTTCCCATGGGCTGATGCCCTGCCGCAGAAAGATCAATAATCGCAAGGCGCCTGTTTGCGAGAAATACATCAAAGCCACGCGAAGTTCCCGCAAAACGCTCTGTCAATTCGGCAGGAGTGTAAAAGAACTTGCTTTGCCATACGTGTTGCGGCGTATCTTTGCCGCCTAAAAGCACATAATCAATGTCTCTGGCGCGCGAAATAAAATAACCTTCGTCATCGGGTCCGCGATGATGAATAGAATCGGCCATTTTTTTAATTATGGTCGCATCTCTTAACTTCTTTTCTTGAGAAATAATTCCTGCAATACCGCACATACCTATTTTTGTGTTACTAAACGGCGAAGCGACACTTGGAGCTCGCGCCAATCGCTGCGCGCTGGAATCAACATCTCCCGTAAAGGAGCGCCGCTTAGCTTCCTATAAAAGAAAATGAGGAGAAACGCGGAAATGCCATATGAAACAGTGCTTGCAAATGCTGCGCCATTGATCCCCCACCGCGGCACTAAAAGTATATTGAGCGCTATTGTCGCAACCAATCCTACAGCAGACACAATCGAATTAAAAAGAACGTATCCCCTGCCGCCGATGTACGCGGCCATAGTGATAGTACCTGCAAAAAACACGGTTCCGGGAAGTAAAATCCAAAGCGCGGTGATGCCGCGCACGAATGCCTCGCCAAAAAATACCTTGAGCATCCAGTATCCCGAAGCCGCCAACAAAATGGCACCGAATAAAGAAAGGCCGAAAAGAAGCCTCGAAGCCTTGGAGGCGGCACGAGACATCGCTTCGCCGTCCGCGCTCCCTGCGGTTCTCGGAAAGAGCACATATGCAAGACTGTTCGGGAGATGCCAAAGAAGCTCTGAGAGAATTACCGCGACTGAATACACTCCGACGCTTGCGACGCCCACAAAAAAATTGATGAAAAACGTATCAAGCCGATAGTTCATAAACTGGAGCGCATTTCCCATCTGCCCCTTTAAGCCGAAAGTGATACTTTCGCGGAGCGCGGTACTGTCAAACAAGGCGCCTCCGCGAAAAGCGCCCTCCCGATGAAGGTATTTGACATAAAGAAAAAAACCGAACACGGCAGCGGCGATATACGCTGCAATCGCCATCCATACCTGCGGGAAAAATACGACTCCTATGCTCAAGAGCATAATACCGAACGCTCCTTGCAAAAATGAGAAAAAGTTAAACAGCGTAATTTTTTGGAGTCCAAGCACCATGTTTCCCAAAAGCTGTCTCCCGACGAAAAACGGCATAAAAATTATCGTCCCCAAAAACAACTTCTCGGAAATCCCGGTAAATACGTGCGGAATCATGCGATATATCATACCTGCAAGCAAAACGAGCGCCGCGCCAGACACCAGCGAAAGCAAAACAGAATTCCAGGTAAGTACCGACAACGCGAATTTCTTCTGTCCGGTAAAATACACATTGGCGATCTCAACTCCAAACGTCCCTGCGATAAGCAATATGGCCATGAAGTTCAGAAGGAGCGCGTACGCGCCGCGGCCCTCGGGTCCTAATACGCGTGCGGTAATAATTGCGGTGAGCGCGGAAAATGCGTATAGGATAATGCGCGTGCCAAAACTGGAAAAATATTCTTTCATCATATACATTTCCGCGCCACGTAGATCAAACACCACCCGCGTTTATCGCCACGCATCAAGGGGTATAGCGCAAAGCTTATAAAGTGAAATACCATTAACGCAACACTGCGATGTATCCAGATGAACGGTAAGAAACCGCCTGGCCTTTTCTCAAGCATCGAAAAATGCGACGCCTCAAGCATACGCTCGAGCGCGCGACTGGAAATAGGGCTTATGTGGCCGTACGATTCAGCATCCACGTCAAACTGGTGTGGGTGGCCCATAAAAAGAAAGGTCACTCGTGAAAAGTGGGAAGTGATATTGGGGGTTGTAAGAAGCAGGATACCATCGTGTTTAAGGAGCTTCGCGGCAAACTCGATAAGCCCCCACTGATCTTTTACATGTTCTATGACTTCCATGCACACGACGACATCAACTTTGCCTTCGTACTTTTCTAAAAGCATCTGCCTGGCTTCTGGTTTTTCAAGATCTGCTGGAATGAACGGAAGAGAACGCGGCTTAAAATCACTCTTGCTCAAGTCAACAGCAACTACTTTGTATCCTACATCCGCGAGCCTCTGGGAAAACGCTCCTTCGCCTGCCCCGAGATCGAGAACGAATGCCGACGGTTTTTGATACGATCGGAGCGTCGTCATTACCTGTCCGTGAAGACCGGTATCAGCGTGAATCAGGATTCCTTTATAATACTCCGGCTTTTTGGAACCAAATTTAAACCACGACATGGCGATAAATATCATTAAGCGTGTAACCAATAGCTGCCAAAGAAAAGTTTTTCTCGGCATACGAAACGATTTCCTCTTTACGAAACGTATGCAGACGCGACGCCATGGAGGCGATCGCTTCGGCTAATGTATCTATATTCGCGACGTTCACTAATGTCCCAGTCTGCGGTGTGATGATTTCACTTGGTCCGCCTTGATCGGTGGCAAGCACCGGCTTTCCGCAAGCCATAGCTTCAACAAGCACACAGCCAAAGGTTTCTGCTTTGCTCGGGAGCACGAGAAAATCGCACTGCCGCATAAATTCCGCAACCTCATGTTTGGCCTTGAGCCCATGAAACGTTACGATATCTGTGAGTTTGAGACGGATGGTCAACGCTTCGTATTCGCGCCTGTAATTGCCGTCACCCACAATATCGAGCGCAAAACCGTTCTCGCCTCGTGTCCGAAGCTCCGCCAGGGCTTCTAAAAGAAGGGGTATATTCTTTTCCGGGGAAAGTCCTCCCACAAAAAGCATGCGGTATAATCCTTTTCGCGTACGGTTACTCGAAGCGGGATAAAAAATCGAGGTATCAACTGGATTGGGCACAATATAAAACGTATTGTGAATACCATACTGTTCGATCTGCGCTTGGAGGTTTTTGCTCACTGGCAGTATCGCGCGAGCGCCCTGCATAGCCCATCGAGCCATCGCAAGGTGCAATCTCGTCGGAACGAGAAGCGAAAACGGACCTGTGTGTTCCGAAATGATATAAGGAATACGAAAAATACGGCTGATAATTGCCGTTGCAAAACCCGCAGGCATCGCAACATGGCTATGGATGAGGTCGGGCTTAAACTGTCGCATAAGTCGGCGAAATACGAGTACAGCCGCAGGAAGGTAAAAAAGGAGCCAAAGCTTCCGCACATGCGGCACACGGACGCGCACGGTGCGAATTCCGTTTTCCAGGTGATCTTCAACCCACGGATGCGTGCGCCGCAAAAATACACCTACTGGCACCACGTACGGGAAAAACACCATCATATCGTGATCCCGCATTGCCGCCTTGACGTATTCTTGCACAAATGCGCCTGCAAGCGGTACTACTTCATTGGTGTACCAGGAAGGAAATACCACTATTTTTTTTCGGTCCCCCATTGGTAATTACTTCGTTTTGGCGGCAAAAAACTCCTTAATCGCATCGATAACCTCGTGAGTTTCCTCGTCGGTTTGCAAAGGATCTATCGGAAGCGAAAGCACACTTCGCGAAGCGGCTTCTGACATCTCTAGGCTTCCTGTTCGCTCGCTCTTTCCCTGAAACAGCACTTGCTCGTGAAGAGGGATTGGATAGTACACGCTCGTTCCTATACCACGTTCTTTAAGAAAGCTTTGCAGCTCGTCGCGGTAATTGGTCGCTATGGTGTATTGGTGCCATACATGAGTCCCTCGCTCATCGGTCACCGGCAAGATAAGTCCGTCAACCGAAGAAAGTTCTTTTTGGTATAGACCTGCGACACGTACTCTGCCTTCGCGCCAGCGATCGACATGCGGAAGTTTCGCAAGTAAAATCGCTGCCTGGAGCGTGTCGAGCCGACTGTTATAACCCAAAAGCGAAACGTTATACTTATCTTTCCCGCCGTGCGTCCGGAGCATTCGCATAACCTCCGCCAGTTTCGGATCAGAAGTTACTACCATGCCTCCATCGCCGAATGCTCCTAAGGTCTTGGAGGGAAAAAAGCTCAAACATCCTGCGATACCGAAAGTGCCAAGAAAACGGTTATCCCACTTTGCACCAAAGGCCTGCGCCACATCTTCAATAATCGGAATATCGTACTCCTTGCTTATGGCAAGAAACTCGGATATATCAGCGGGTTGGCCGTAAAGGTGTACTACGATGATGGCTTTTACGCGCGTGACGTCCTTTCCAAGATTTTCCAAGTAGGCACGAACTTTCCGAGGATCAAGATTATACATTCTTGCGTCAATATCAGAAAACACGGGCGTTGCCCCGGCAAGCAACGCAGTGTCTGCAGTTGCAACAAATGTAAATGGCGTTGTGATAATTTTGTCGCCGGGAGAAAATTTTTCCTTACCCTCTTGTGTATACGCAATGGCACGCAGCGTAAGCTCGAGCGCATCAGTACCCGATCCTACTCCAACTGCATATCCGACACCAAGGAATTGGGAAATTTTGTCTTCTAGTTCGCCAACGGCCTTCCCGAGAATAAAATCCTGACCTTCGTAGACGCGGCGAAACGCAGCATCTATTTCGGGCTTCATCGAGTCGTGCAGTCTTTTTAGATTTAATATTGGAACTTCCATGGGGAGTAATACATCACTATTCACTCAACGACTTTACTAAAATACGCATGATTTTCTTCCCAGCACTGCCGTTTCCCCAGAGACGCGGCACTGCTCTGTGAGGACGAAACGACCGCGCGGCTCGAAGAATCTTTGCTGTATCTATTTCGACCGTTCTATTCCAGCCGGCCTTCAGTGTATCTGTCGCTCCCGTAATCTCCATAAGCGTGATGCATGGAACTTTCACCCAACACGCTTCACGTTGCACGCCCCCTGAATCCGTCAGAATTTTGAATGCATTTTTTTCCAGCCAAAGCATATCGAGATACCCTACGGGTTCTGTCAGGATAAGGTGCTTTCGTGCCGTATCCCATAGGCCGTATTTCTTAAGGTATGATTCGGTTCTCGGATGACACAGAAACACAACGTTGCCAAGTTTTGAGAGCGCCTCGATGATGACACGAAGTCTTCTGGGATCATTCGTATTTTCTTCCCGATGCACGGTCGCAAGGTGGTACCCTTTTGGTACAAGACCGAACTTCCTGAGAATGCGAGATTTTTTTTGCGCAACCTGCATATGCGTCAAAAACGCGTCATAGCGAATATCGCCTACGAAATATACCCCGTCGCGGATACCTTCTCGCCGCACATTCTCCACATCGAGTTTCGTATTACAAAAAAGGAAGCTCGAGATATGGTCTATCACCACGCGATTTATTTCCTCGGGAGAATGTTTCTCGTAACTTCGTGCGCCGGCGTCAATATGTGCGATAGGAATATGAAGTTTTGCGCCAACGATTGCAGCAGCCAGAGATGAGTTAACGTCCCCGACTGCAACCAGAACATCCGGCTTTTCCTTAAGCAAAATAGGCTCGAGTAGTTCCATCACTTTTGCGGTCTGCGTCGCATGCGAGCCGGAACCTACACCGAGATGATAATCGGGCTTCGGAAGATGTAATTCTTTGAAAAATACTTTTGAGAGTTCGTAGTCGTAATGCTGGCCGGTATGTACAAGTATCGACGCTACATGTCGATATGATTTCAGCGCTTCGATAAAAGGACCGATTTTAATGAAATTCGGCCGCGTGCCCACCACTGTAAGGATTTTCATTTTGGGACGGGTAGTTACTTTCGGCATATAAAGTAGATCGTTGAACAATACTCTGGAAGTTCTTTGCCGAGCGCGCAAAGACCTTCGAACACCTCGTCGGAAAAAGAATTCATTTGTGAGTGCGAGAAAGGTTTCAACATTATTCCTTCATAATGCGCGAGGTGTAACCCTGCCTTTGTGACATCCCGAAGGAGCGTGGCTTTGGTGTAGACTCGGCGGTGCCCTATCTTTCTATCGTTTGCAGTAAAGCTATCCGGACGTCGCAGGATGCCCATTTTGTGCCCGAGCCTCCGGTGAAACGAAAGCGCGTTTGGTACCAAAATATGAACACGGCCGCCGGGTTTTAGCCACTTTCGTACCCGTTTCATAATGAGTATGGGATCTGCGACGTGCTCTAAAATATTGGCCATTAAAATATCGTCAAATTGCTCTTGGGGTTCGAACGTTTCAAAAAGCGATACGAAAAAACGCACTGGCTTCTTGCCAACCAGTTTTTTTACGAACTCGATATATTTTTGAGAACCGTCTACTACCGCAAGCAACCGAAATTTTTCCGAAAGCGGTTTGGTCATTATTCCCGTGGAGCATCCCATCTCGAGTACCTTTGGCCCCTTGATATGCGAAAGAATTGTCTTTAACCGACATCGAATGAGGTTGTATTCTGCGCGCTGCATCGTCGGATCGTACCAATGTGCAATCTTTTTCAGTCGACCTCCTTCTTTTTGTACAAACGATTTTTGAGTACCCATAAAAAGTGAATTATTTGGGTCTTTTAAGCACTCTTTCGAGGTCAGCTATGTGCGTGATATACGCATCGGGATTTTCTTGTAAAAGGAGATGTTTAGCGCGTGAGCCGCCGGCAACTGCTACTGTTTTCATGCCAAGTGCCTTGCCGGTACGGATATCGGTTTCGCTGTCGCCAACCATAAAGGCGCCGCGAAGCGGCAGTTTCGTTTTCGTAAGAAGTTTTGTTTTCTCTTTCCATTTTTCTGACTTTCCGCGACCGGATACTACTAATACGTAATCAAATGCTTTTTCCAACCCGTGACGCCCTAATTCCCGAAAAAAGAGCTTGCGGTCGTTTCGGAGCGTTACCACTCCAAGTGTATAGCGTTTTTTGAGCCTGCGAAGCAATGGGTGTGCACCAGGTGCCAACCGGTTCAAACGGAGATAGCGGGGCGATTCTATTACTTTGAACCACTCATTGGTAAACATACTCGTCGTTGTCTCTGTGCGGGTTTTTGCGAGTAAAGCTTCGGTGGAAATTTTCCGTTGTTTGAGACGTATATAGGTGGTTTTTGGTAACGCTTTTCCCTTATGGCGCTTCACGATATTCCGATACACTCCATAGCTTCGCACCCAAAGATCAACGAGCGTACCGTCCCAGTCAAAAAATACGAGTGCTCGCCTCATATCCTGTAAAACGTATTGCCTTTTTTCGTAAGTACCACACTATCCCAGTATCGAGTCATCATTATACCAGTCTTTATTCTCGCGGGAGGAATTTTTCTACCCAAAAGAAGTTTTACCACGATGAGCGGTATATTACACCCTGCGGCTACGGTAAGCGGAAGTCCGCCGGAAGGAAAACGGTTGTTCACCTCTATAAACTGGAGCTTTGTACCTTTTTTGAAACACTGCACATTGAAAGGCCCTACCATGCCAAACCCCTCTACAATTTTCTTTGTAAAGCGGACCATCGCGTCGTTTTTGACCGTGATGCTTTTTACTGCCAGGCCTCCGCGCACTTCGAGCCGAAGGCGCGGGGATGCAACGATCATTTTCCCATGAAGATCTGATACGCCATCAATCGTATATTCTTTACCCTCGGCAACATCCTGCACGACCGAATCCTTGATCCGTGCGATAAAAAAATGAAGGTCTTCTGGAGAACGCGCAAAAACCACATCCTTGCTGCCACTTGCACCATTGGGCTTTATCACTACCGGAAATCGTACGCGACCCTCGCGCACCTCACGTTTTTCATACAATCGAGGAGATGGAATGTTCCAGCGCTTGAAATATTCAGAGGTTTTTCGCTTATCTTCAGTAATTTCATAGACTTCCCGGGACGAAAGCGCAAGCCTGAGGCCTGCGAGTGCAAGTCTTTCTTTCATCGCAGCAAGGAACGGCAGCTCCGCGGAATACGTAGGGAGTACAATTTCTATCCCTTCTTTTTTACAAATCGCAATCAGCCGAGGGATATAATCAGGACTCGACGCTTTGGGCACAACGTAGTGTGCATCAGCTAGATACATTCCCGCTGCAAGCGGATCCATATCTGCACCGACAAGATACAAAGGAATTTCTTTTTGTTGCCTGAGTGCTGAAATAACGTTCACGCCATTAGTCGAACCTGCAGCAGTAATGAGTACTTTGATAGTTTTCCGACGCGAGGTATTCATCCTTTATACTTCAAACAGTAGTGTTTTTCCTCCTTGATCCATAGAGGTTTGACACGCTTGTAGCACCTTCAAAACACGCAGTGCTTCGTGTCCGTCTGTCAAAGGCTGTTTTCGATCCCGTACGCATTCCAAAAAGTGAGCGCACGACTGCCGAAGGGGTTCTGTTTGGGGAATTGCAACCAATTCCGCTTCTGCTTTTTCTGCTATCGGCAGTACACCCTCCCACTTCACTAGATGCGGGTAGAGCACCAGTTTGTTTTCGTGCAGGTCGTCAAAGACCAGCATCTTTTTCGAACCTACAATAATGAATTTCTGTTCCTTATAGGGATGCAACCACGATGCAAAAATGTGTCCCCGCAACCCCCCTTCAAACGCAAGGTGTGTCACCGTTACGTCAGCTACTTCCTTCTGTAGAGAGTTGACAGCGTGTACTGCGACTGTGCGTGGAAACGCTCCAGTCACCGCGAGAATCAACGATACATCGTGTGAAGTAAAGCTCCAAACCACGTTTTCTTCGCGCCGTATTTTCCCAAACCCCAACCGGTTCGAGTAAATATACTGAATTTCTCCAAGCACACCTTCTGAAATAAGTTCTTTGAGTTTCTCTACGGCGGGGTGGTAGTGAAGTACGTGATCGACCATCAAGATCCTCTCTTGTTTATCGGCCAAGGATACGAGCTCTTCGCCATCCTGATAGCGCAGTGCGAGCGGTTTTTCAACTAACACATCCTTGCCAGCAAGGAGTACTTCCTTGGCAAGCTGGTAATGGGTTGGAGAAGGAGTTGCGATCACTACAGCGTTAATTCCTGAATCCGCCAGCACCTCTGAAAGGCGCTGGGTTGTTTTCACGCCAGGGTATTGCCGCGAAAGGGTGCTAAGAGTATCTGTATCTAGATCGCAGACCGTTGCGAGCGCACCGAGTTCAAAAAAATTCCGTGCCAAGTTTTTCCCCCAGTGGCCGATACCAACGAGCGCAACGCGCGGGATGGATTTTGTGTTCGGCTCCATGTGCTATGCCTTCATGACTTTTTCGTGTTTTGGAAACATGTTTTTAGTGTCGACCACGCATGCTGCATGCTGAAGCAAAAACTCGTAATCGTAGAACGAGTGATCGGTCGCAAGTACGACACAGTCATAACGTCGAAGCGCTTCCGCGGTAAGGTCAACCGATCGTACATCAAAATCGTGATGTCGAATGGGGGTAAGGTGCGGAATGTAGGGATCGTTGTAATCCACCACTGCGCCTTCACGCCTCAAAATTTCCATAAGATCGATCGCTGGAGATTCACGCGCGTCATCGACATCTTTTTTGTAGGCGATCCCTAAAACGAGAATCGAAGCGTTGCCAAGTTTCTTCCCGCGCGCAGAGAGCGCTTCGCGGATTTTCCCTATCGCGTAGTAAGGCATATAACTATTTACCTCGCCCGCAAGCTCAATGAATTTTGCTTCTGTTCCTACCTGCTTTGCCTTCCAAGAAAGAAAAAATGGATCTACCGGTATACAATGACCGCCGGGACCTAACCCTGGGTAGAATGCCTGAAATCCAAACGGTTTTGTTTTTGCAGCTTCGATGATTTCCCATACGTCGAGCCCCATGCGGTCAAAAATCATCTTCATCTCGTTGACGGTTGCGATGTTGACCGCGCGGTAGACGTTCTCGAGCATTTTTGTTGCTTCCGCCGCAGCCGGCGACGAAACCGGCACAAGCTTCTCGGTAATGTGGCTATAGAGGGCGATACCAAGCCGCAGGCACTGCGGGGTTACCCCGCCGATCACTTTCGGAATGTTCCCTACGGTAAACTCCGTATTCCCGGGGTCTTCGCGTTCTGGAGAATACACCAGGAAAAAATCAGTACCGACTTTCAGCCCGTTTCTTGAAAGAATCGGGAGAAGTTTTTCTTCTGTCGTACCTGGATATGTACTCGATTCGACCGCAATGAGCTGGCCGGGGCGAAGCGTCAAGGTTATATCTTCAGCTGTCCGTATGAGGTAAGTAAGGTCTGGTGTTCTGTCCTCGTGGATCGGAGTTGGCACGCATACTAAAATCGCATCCATCGTACCAAGCGTTCCCATATCCATGGTTGCGCGAAAATGATCTTTCACGCTCGCCAGTCGTGCTGCCGGAATGTGACGAATATACGACTCTCCGCGATTGAGTTTTTCTACCTTGTCCTCATCGATATCAAATCCAGTTGTATCAAGTCCCGCCTCGCTGAAGTGAAGCGCTAGCGGGAGCCCCACATACCCGAGACCGATAACGCCGACTTTCGCCGCCTTTGATTGAATTTTTTGCTCCAAATCCATACCCTACCAATCTTTGATAGCTTCTTTAGTACGCTCTTTGAGACGACGGTAAATGCCGACTGCTTTTTCTTCAGCAACGGGAGAAACAGCACGTAAAATTTCGTGGCCCAAAATACGATATTGACCACCAACCTTATTTGCGCGGATAATTCCTTTTTTGAGCAAACGTTTAATCGTGCTCTTGCTCACCTTTAAAATCTGCTGGGTTTCTTCTGAAGTATAGATAGTGTTTGGCTCGATTGTGTTCATAAAAGTCTATATCAAGAGTATCAAAAAGTATCAGCGGGTGTCAATAGGAACTTTATCCACATAAAACCAAAACAGGACCCGGTTAAGGGCCCTGCTTGGAAGAACTGAAAACCTCTGAATCTAGACCTCCTGGATGAGGATCTCCAGGAGGTTCTTGAAGGAGAGCTCAAGCGCGCGACCCGCTTTCCCTGGCAAACACTACTTCCCTAAAAACGCTGCGCCCAAGAGCGGAAGAAAGTCCCCGGTATGTTCCTCCATCTCCTTCCGGAGCGCCTCGCTCGCAAAATGCACGCTCGAGAGCGTATCGGGATATTCGATTTTGAGCTGCGTGTTAAATGAAAGTCGTGTTTCGATTTCTTCGCCGAGTTTTCCTGCCACGATAAGCCGATTTACCTCTCTCGATGCACCGTGTTCGTGAAGCACCCGATCACGATAAAATGCAATCGCGCGGCCCACGGCATCCACAAAATCCTTCACCAGCCCGGGGGCGGACGCTATGTGTGCGACGCTAAAAAGCGCTGTACTGATGTGTACCGCGCGACCTGCAAAAATCAACATAGTGGTTTTGGTCTCGCGCGGCACAATCACGAGCGTCGCATCGTATGATTCAAGCTGCGGAAAGAGCGCAGCAACGATTGCCACTGATTCGGGCACGAAATCTGTCGCAGCAACATTCGCGGTCGCAAGCGTTGCGCGATACGATTCAAAAAAATTTTTCTCTACTGCCCAGACGTTAAAATCCTGATGCGTAATTTGGCGGGAAAGTGGTACCACCTCTTTTGCGGCCACTATCAGATCCGCGCGCGGAATGGGAAGCGCTTTGTCGATAAGCTGATCGAGCGTAGCCACTTCGCCGACGGTTTTCTGAATAATCCGCGAAAACACTTTCTCTTCGGGAAGTACGCCGACTGCATAGACGGTATGTGCGCCAAATCGCTTTAAACCGTGCCGAAGCAAAATCGAAAAGGTGGCTTCGTCTTTTACGGCTCCGCCTTTATAGAACTCTCGGGGAAGCGGTATGGTCTCGACTGCGTTGATGAGCAGGGGCGCATGACCCCTGAAGCCGATAATGCGCAGAGCGCCGTCAGAAAGTTCTGCTGCAATGCGGGGCCTGCTGGCAGGGGCGCGGCCTGAAAGCCGCGCGAGGATCGTGCGGAATCCTTGTTTTTCTTTTTTGCGCAGAGCGTGCTCAAACATAATTACTCTACAATAATAAGCGAACCGCGCTTCACGTTCCACCCGCCGGTCGGCCCTGAAGTAAAGTTCGCATTCGCAAGACCGCTCTTGTATTCGACGATCGTGTTATTAATCATATGGATGAGATATGCGGTTGCCTCATAGAATGTGCTGCTATTCTGAATGTAAAGCTTTCCGTAGGGGACATAGTAAATAGCCTGGGTTGAGTTATTTTCAGGATTTATTGCGATCTCGTTTCCGCCCTGCGCCGCTGAACTGTTCATCGAAATAAGCAAAATTGCGCTGGTTGACGCGCCTGATCCGGCAAGCGTTGCCTGATTTTCAAGCGTCACCCTGCTTGAAGTAAGTCTATTTGCGGGATTATCAACTATGATAATCCCGTTGTTATTTCCATAGCCGCTCGCAAGCTGTACGCGGCTCTTATTCTGAATAGTCAAATCCCCTGCAACCCATACGGTACCGTATATCGTCACATTCGCATCGTTGCGTATGGTAAGGTCGCAGTTGATTTTCCGCGGACCGAGCGCGGCAGTCCCTGAAATCTCATAAGGGCATGGGCTTGTATGCACTCCTCCTGCTTCTGCATCGAGTTCCCACTGGGCAATCTGTTCATCAGAAATGGGAAGCGGAAGCTCGGGGAGCGATGACGGCGCCGGCACGCCGCTGTAGGTCGTTCCCCCAACCGAACAACCGCTTATGGAGGTTTGATAGTATGCATTTCCGCTGACAGTGCAATTTTGGAGCCGATCCGCATACGCATTTCCTTGTACCGTGACATTCGAGCCGAGTATGGTGGTAGAACTCGCGTTCCTGGCAATCGCAGTATTTGAAATTGCATACGCGCGGGCGTTTCCGCCAATCGAATCCATGCCGCTGATGGTTGAAGTGCCTGATACAAACGCATCGCCGGTAATCGATGCGCTGTTAAATCCGGTAATATTGCCGCCGCTGTACACGCTTCCGTTGACCCGCGCGCTATTTTCCATACGGAACCCGCCGCGGCCTGACTGAATACCATAGAAAAACGATGCGCCGGTGCCCGTCGTCAGGGTAATACGCATTGTGCGGATAAATCGTGCGTTCGCTTTATTCGGAATATATCCCCTTGCTTCAAAAATGCGCTGCGCGGACGATGAAGAAATCAACACGACTTCGTAACTCCCGTCGCCAAGTAGAATCTCTCCTGTACCGCTCCAACCCGGAGAAAGGTTCAGCTCATAAAGAGCGCGGTTAATGCCTGCTTCAGCAAGGTTATGTACGCGCTCATAATTAATTTGGCGGCCGCTCAACCCAATCCCTTGGCTTAAGTATTCAAAAAACGTCACACTCAAAAGCGTGCTGGTGACAACAAAAATGAGTACCACAATGATAGTTTGACCGCGATGTTGCATGAATTATCGAAGCGTCACGTCAATAACATTATGAAGGGTCTTGATAAGCGTGCCGCTTGTTTTCTGGGAAGTAAGGTCAATCGTCACCTTGGTGGCCTGCGATGTCGTAGCATTATTATAAGAAAACGAGAGGCCGGATACGAGCGGGTTTAACGCAAAGTGGGCTGCTTTTCGAGACGACGATACGTCGGCTACAAGGCGTTTCCGAAGTTCTTGGGGCGAAGTGCTTGTCGCAAGGTAATACACCGCGTAATCGAATGCATTTGTATTGACGTTACCGGCTGCATCGCGCGCATAGAGCCGGAGCGCGATGCTTGTGGTCGCGGTCACATATGTATCAGAACCAACCGCATAGTCCGTAAGGATGCTTTCTGCTTGCCTGATACTGCGCTTGAGCTCTTCTAAACTTCCATGATGCGTACGCGCCACTTCGCTTGAAAGGCGGCCTTCGGGTAAAAGTCTGCCATAGGCAACATACGTGGAAGCGAGTGCGGAAAGCGCGACGCTCACCAACGCAAAAATCCCGAGTCCCAAGATAAGTTCCACTGCAGTAAATCCGGAATGTCGCTTCATGGATTCGTGCCGCCCGAGGTGACGAGTGTATTGAGTCGGTACTGCTTTGTCGCGCCGCGCTCGCGCCACGTCACGAGCACCTCAATGTGCTTAATCGTGCTTGTCGCAAGGTAATCGCTTATCGTGGTAGTCCCCGTGCCGCCCGGAAGTTCGCCCAAGAGCGCATCGGTAATGGGCGTGGTCGTCGACACGATTTCGGAAAAAGACTTTGCGCGGATCGTTTCGATTTCTCGCGATGCGATTTGTTCTGCGAGTATTGCGCGCTGTATGGAAATATTCAGGCCCGCGGCGAGCCATACCGAAAGAAACGCGGAGAGTAATACCATAATAAGCCCGATGGCAATGATCGCCTCAAGGAGCGAGAACCCCTTTGTGCGCCGCAGCGCTTTGAAATACACGCGCATGGTTACGTCACGCCCTGGAGCGCCGCGTAAATGAGCTGCACGGTCGCAACCGCAATAAATCCGACCACGATACCGATGAGTATCATGAGCACGGGCTCGATCACCTTTGTCAGGTTCGCAATGAAATTATCGATCTCTGCCTCGAAGAAATCGGAAAGTTGTTTTAAAAGATCGGTGAGCGCGCCGGTTTCCTCGCCGATGGTTACCATCTGACTCACAATGGGCGGATAGATGTTGCCGGGCGTGGATGCAATAATCTCGGACAAGCGCTTTCCCTGCCGCACGCCAATTGACATTGCAACCACCGAGTCGCGGTACAACACGTTCCGAAATGTACGGGAGATAATTTCGAGCGCCTGGGGCGTGGGCACGCCGCTTTTGAGAAGCGACGAGAGCGTGCGGACAAATTGTACGGTGTTCACTTTCCGCACAATTGTTTTAAAAACCGGAAGCCGCAAAAGGACCTTATCGAAGGCTCGCTTGCCAGACCCCGTGTGCACGGCAATGAGCGACGCGACAACGAGCACGAATAACCCAAGACCAATATATTTGATGTTTGCGGTCAGAAACTGAATGGTCCCGATCAGCAGCTGCGTCATGAGCGGCACTTTCACGTTCAGGGATTCATAGACCTGGATGACGCGGGGGAATACAAAAAAGACGATAAAGAAACTCACCGCAATCATAGCCGCCACAATAATGGCGGGATAAATAAGCGCGCCAATGACTTTTGAGCGAAGTTCTGCGGCTTTGCGGAGTTCTTCAGCAAGCGTATCGAGCACCTCTTCAAGATTCCCGCTTGTTTCACCCGAGCGCACCATGTTTACAAAAAGCTCGTCAAAAATATCAGGAAATTGCGCAAGACTATCACCCACCGACGCGCCAGCGGTAATGCTTTTTGCAATTGCCGCAGTAGCAACGCGCAGGCGCCGGTTGTCCATCTGGGCATGCAAAAATTCAAGACCGCGCGTAATCGGAATGCCCGACCGAAGCATGAGCGCAAGGTACCTTGCAAAAAACATCTTATCCGCAAGCGGTACGCGCCAGAGTGGTATGGCAAAACGCCGTCGTGTTCGTTTTGCGTCTTTTGACGTATCTGCCATAGGTGCTCTCAAAACCCTTTACTCTTTGGTGACACGAAGTACTTCCTCAATTGAGGTAATTCCGCGTGCCGCCGCGAGAAACCCTGATTCCTGCATGGTGAGCATTCCTTCTGCCCGTGCCTGACCCTCAATTTCATCTCCGTTTGCGCCACGAAACACCAACTTCTTTACCTTATCGGTCACCTCGAGCACTTCGTAAATCCCGACTCTCCCGCGATAGCCATCAGGGCATTCTTTGGAAATGCCGGGGCGGTAGAATGTCACTGCTTCAATAGTCTCGCCCGCTGCAATGACTTTTCGTTTCTGGAGTACTTCGTTTAACCCCATGAGGTTTACGGATTTTCCGAGTTCGTTTAATTCCGTGGCGCTTAAGCGATACGGTACCCTGTTGTCGGGGCACAGCCGCCTCACAAGCCTTTGCGCCACAATCAAGCTCGCGGTAGAGGCAATCAGAAATGATTCTGCTTTCATGTCAATAAGGCGCGGAATAGCGCCTGCGGCGTTATTGGTATGGAGCGTGGAAAGCACCAAGTGCCCGGTGAGCGCCGCGTGAATTGCAAGCGCCGCGGTGTCGCTGTCACGGATTTCACCTACCATAATAATGTTCGGGTCTTGGCGAAGCAGTGATCGGAGTCCGTTCGCAAATAAAAGCCCGATTTCCGGCCGGATTTGCGTCTGGTTTACGCCCTCGATGCGATATTCCACCGGATCTTCAACGGTGGAGATATTGACCTCGCGCGTGTTGAGCATTTGCAACAGCGTATAGAGCGTGGTGGTCTTCCCTGAACCGGTCGGCCCGGTCGCAAGAAGCAGCCCGAACGGTTTTCGCATCGCGCGCCTGATGATTTCTTGCTGATCCTCGAGAAATCCTAATTCCTCGAGCGAGAAAATTCGTTGTTCTTCTTCGAGAATCCGGAGTCCTACTTTCTCGCCTCCAAATACCGGAATAATGGAAACGCGGAATGAAAACTTTCTGCCATCCACGTCATTTTTGAATCGGCCGTCTTGCGGAAGCCGATGCTCATCGAGCCGAAGATTGGCAAGCACTTTGATGCGCGCAATCACCGCTGGCGCGAGCGTCTTCTGGAGCGTCATGACATCGCGCAGTATGCCGTCGATGCGATATCTGATGAGCAGCTCTGTTTCATGCGTCTCGATGTGAATGTCGCTCGCGCCTGCTTTGATCGCATTCCGAATCACATCATCCACGAGCCGTATGACCGATGCGCCAATATCTGCGGCAGCTCCTTCGGCTTTCGCGGCCTGCTCGCTCCCGGTCTCGCGGATACGCGCAATTGCCTGCAGAATTTCTTGGCGCGGCGCGAAATGAGGCACCACTTTCATACGCGCGCGTTTTTCGATAAAGCTAAGGGTTTCCAGGTCTTCCGGGTCTGCCATTGCCACGATAAGGTTAGTCCGTTCTTTGCGAAGCGGCAGCACCACGAGATTTTGCGCCATTACTTCCGGCACATATTCAAATACGTTCGGGTCGATGAGACCAACGAGATCTGCTTTGGGAATACCCAACACGCCTGCCCGGAATTCGGCGAGCGTATCGTACGTAAAATAATCCTTCTCGACTAAAAGCTCGCTCGCGCTCCGCGAGGTCTTTTTTGCTTCGGTCTCGAGCGCGTCGAGTTCCTTGCGGGAAATCTTCTTTTCCTTTACAAGCGCGTCAAAAAACTTCTTTTTAGATAGCGTTGCCATGCTCGTTTAATTATACTCCGTCGCAAATGAAGAATTGTATATTCGGTTTCTTCCGCAATGAAGGGCAATACACACCATTACTATTATACCAAAGCACAGCGTGCGCATCGTGGTTTCGAATGGGATTATACGCGAAGTCGTTCGCGGAGAAAAAGGATGCCGCCTGCCAGAAGCGTGCTCAAATCTCGCAGCCGAAGGAGCAAAATAGCGGTCAGGCCGTAAAGTCCTCCGATACCGAGGTGCGCGCCCGCGAACGTGCCCCCTGCTTCTTTAAAACCGATTCCTGCGGGCACCGGAATGACTCCGGAAATTGCCATGCCAAGATACACGCCAATCGAGGAAAGCGCGCGAAGCGGCAAACCAAGAAAGTGGAGCACGATCGCAACCTGCGCAATCTCCCAAAGAAACCCTATCGCGGATATCAAAAACGCAATCGCAACAAGCCGCCGGGAACGCAAGAGTCGCTCGAGGATTTTATCGAGTTCATGAATTTCCTCGCGCGTGCCGCTCCGGAGTTTTAAAAACTTAAAAAGCAATCCCGAGATTCTGCCGCCACGCCGAAGAAAACCCCATAGGAAAAGTGCCGCAATGCACCCAAGGGCTACAAGCCATAACGCTTCCAGCGCCTGCACCGAGTCTGCTCCCTCAATCAGCACAATCGCCAGGAGCACAAACGTGAGGGCTAAAATAGCAATCAGTCGCACGAATGCATCGAACCCTACAGAACCGAATGCAACGGCGCTGGCAACACCAGATTTTTTAAACAGAAGCCCTTTGGCGGCCTGACCAGACACCGTAAACGAAGGAGCAATAAGCGATACTGACTGACCCATAAATTCCCACGAGAGCAGTTTCAAGAATGACGCGTCTCCGTGAGCGCTTCGAATGATAAATTTCCAGCGGAGCGATGCGATCGCAAAAGAGAGCAACGGAAAGCTCATGATGGCGAGCGCCTGCCATCGGTGAATAAATCCTACCGCGTGCTGGATTTCCCGAAACCCGATATTGCGAATCAAAATCAATAAAAGCGCGAGACCGCTCGCACTCAACAAAACGACTGCGGCTTTTTTGACAAGTCTTTTTGTTACCATCGCGCAACTACTTCATTGAGCGCCTTTCGCGTTTGCGGCCCTACCACGCCGACTGGCTGCAAACCCGCTGCTTTCTGAAAATCTTTTACTGCTTTTTCTGTCACCGGCCCGAACACGCCTGAAAGCGGCGCGGCCTTCGGGAAAAATCCGAGTTTACGCAGCACCTCCTGCAGGCGTTTTACTTCGTCCCCCCTCATACCCAATTTAAGCGTCGCGGTAAACAAAGGAAATAACGGTGACGGGGTTGGCGAAACAATCGGCGAGGGCTCAAAAGGTTCCTTTTTTTGCTGCCAGATCTCCTTTTTGGCATAGTCCCAGAACTCGGGGTGCTCTTTTTTGGAAAGCCAGTACCACCACTCCACGCCCCAGAAATAAACCGGCGAAAGCCGTGATGCCCGTGCGTATGCAACGTGATTCTGGAATCGCGCAAAATCAAGGCCTTGAAATTGTTCCTCAACGCTATAATCGCTCAAGCGGGGCGAACGCATCCAGGGCTCTGCCTGCATTTCAACAACAAACACTTCATCGCCAAAGAAACGCTTGATGAGTGTAGCTTTCTTTTCATAGAAACGCGGCGGCAAGGGGTATTCGATATACCCGAAGCGCGTAAGATTGCGGCGATACATCGTGGTCCCGACGAGGTCGCCCAAGCGCGCAGCGTCAAACCAGTTGGAAAGTTCTCCGCTGTCAGTCATCGCAACGGGCCTGTCATCGAGCAGGCGCACCGCACTGACTTCTTTCTCTACCATGTCATACGTAATTACGGGGCAGTCGCCGAATTTGAAAAACGGCTCATTTTCCACCTGCCACATCGAAATCGCGGGAGAATGCTGATAGCGGATGACGATTTTGGAAATAAGCTCGATAAGCCGTTTGTCACGCTCCGGCGCGAGCGCGCCTTTTGTCCAATCAGGAATGTGGCACTCGGGCCAGCGCGGCGTTTTCATTCCCACTGTCAAAATGAGTTTTGCGTTTCGTTTTTCAGCTTCGGATATCTGAAAATCGAGCAAAGACCAATCGTATGCGCCTGGCTGCGGCTCAACCTCCGGCCAATACGCGGCAATGCGAATGCGCCGCGCGCCGAGATCATCGAGAATTGCGATATAGGTTTCTCTCGGATCAAGTCCTAAATTTTTTGCCTGCACCGTTGAAAAAGTAACTCCTGGAACAAAAGCAGGCGCCTCCGGCGCTCCACGCGCTTTCTCTAAAAGACCGCTCGCGCCTGACCAGATAAGGAGCGGAATCCATAATAACACCGCAAAGAACTTGCCTAACGTAATCATTGGTATGCTTTAAGTATAACCCAACCTAAACCATAATGAAGCTGGTATTTGACAGATAGATTTAAATGTGCTATATTTAATTCAACGTAAAGAAAGTACCCTATCAATATGGAGGTGCAAGATGTCGAAGGATACGCAGAGAGTACTCGCCATCGTGGTTCTGCTGCTCGTCACCGCCCTCATCGAGGGCGAGGTGCTTGCGCAGACTGCCGTGCCGACTACACCACTTGGCCGGACCTTCGTTTACGTGAAGTCCGGTATCTATATCCCCTCCTCGCTGAGAGAATTCGCTCTCAAGCGAGTCTCTACCGAGATCCGTGAACGGCAGCTCGGCGAGGTCGTTCAGCTCGAGGAAAAGGAAATGCGGCGTAAGTGCCGGCACGAACTTGCGCAGGAGTATAACCTGCAGACCTTTCTCGAGATCAACGAGTTCACGCTCAATATGGTACGGGCGCAGAGCGGTATCCGCTTCCCCACTGTGCGCTTCAATTGTAACAGCCGTGGACGGAATTGCGTCGAGGTGCGCGTGGAAAATCGCGTGCATCTCGAGGTCGTCACGGTTGTGGCCGGGATCACCGTACTGGATGCATCGCTCGCGGAGCGTGGCAGTGGGACAGCGCTGGGGCGCGCCGAGGGCTACACTTCGACCTCGACCTCGATTAGGGGTCTCTATGAGGTCTCGGGTTATCCCTTTACCACGCGAGATATTCTCTCGCGACAAGCAACTTCCGCTGCTATTGCCGAACTCCTCAAGAACTCAGCAACGATTCGCCAGTAACACCTCCTACAGCGCTTCGTTCCCTTCGGGTTCCAATCCCGACGTCTGCGAGAGGGTACGTTAACCCCTCTTTTTTATTTCTATCCGCATCAATTATGCGTATCCGCATCAATCAGCTCAAATCAGCATTAATCCGTGTTGATTGTAATCAATTACAGCAATGATATTAACACGCTGATTTATGCGGATTACTACTGATTTATGCGGATTACTACTGATTTATGCGGATTACGCGATAAATCATCCCGGCTTTGTCGTCCGAGATATACATCGCGCCTTTATCGTCAAACAAGATATCTACCGGTCTTCCCTGCGCGAATTGAGACGCATTGCTAGCCAGGGGTTTTTTCATATGTTCGTCTGACATCCAGCCCCAGATAAAATCTTCCGCCTTTGGTTTTTTTTCTGCTCCGTACTCATATGGAACAAAATTTTTAGGGAAACGAATTTGTATAATTTTATACCCCGATGGATACGTACGATTCCACGAACCATGCAGCGCGACATACAGATTGCCTTCTTTATCAAATCGAAGCCCCAATGGCGCAGTATGCGCAGGAAGCTCAATAGCTGGCGGTTCGGTATCCACGCAAGGATTTACTCGCCCTGAGCTTGTGGTTCGACTCTGCTCACCACCCTGAACTTGTTGAAGGGCCGAAGGGTCAAAGTCTGTGTCGTGCACTCTGTCGCCGTAGCAAATCGGCCACCCATAGTTTTTAGGTTCCCCTAACTCTTCAAAGACATAATTTACTTCCTCGGGAGGAAGATCATCACCCAACTGATCCCTGCCGTTATCTGTTGCCCACATATTCCCTTTCGCGTCCCATACGAATCCGACTGCATTTCGCAGACCTTTTGCAAATACCCTTCCGCCTGTGCCGTCGGGGTTGTATTGCATAATCGAGGCGCGCCGCTCATCGCTTTCAAAACACGCGTTGCAGGAAGAACCGATAGACACATATAACTTCCCGTCGGGTCCGAATCCGATGGTGCGCGTGACATGTCCGCCGCCTGACGGAAGATTCGAAATAATTCCCTGATAGTCGCGTTCGGCAAAAAGCCGCACCCTTCCTACCTGATGTTCCTCGGCGATGTAAAGCCATGTGTCGCGAATCGCAATGCCGTGCGGATTGCGAAGTCCGTCAATTACATCCCACATCTGATCTGCTTTGCCGTCGTCATCAGTATCTTGAAGGCCCACCACCCTGCCCTCGGTGCGCAGCGTCGCAAAAAGAGCCCCGCTCCGGGGATCGAATGCCATGAACCGCACCGAACCAAGGTCTCGCGCAAAAACGCTGATTTTGTATCCCTTGGGGCCCTGGAGCGAAAAAGGCGTTTCGTTTATAAATCCATCAGTTCCGGTCAGCGTGACTTCTCCTGAAGGGGTTGCTGACGGCGAAAGTGTTGCGCCAGGAACGCTGTTTAGCTTCAATGCGTCTTGACCAAATTGCCAAACGAGAAATCCACCCCCAATCAAAACCACAAGCAAAGGCAACGCGCGGCGAACATCAGATGGTTTCATAAAGGAAATAAATGAGCGAATCGTGATCGTGCCTTTCAGATTGGGGGCAGGGGTGTAGAGGTTTTTATATTTGTTATCATTTTAAATATATGCTGTTGGGAAGGCTTTTTACGCCATTTTCCCGCCAAGGGGAACCTTCTTCGCAGGAACCAAGAGCACCCAGTTGCCGTCTTCATCGGGTACGCCGAGTGTTAAGGCTTCTGATAAAAAGGGGCCTATCTGCTTTGGCGGAAAATTAATCACCGCAATCACCTGCATTCCAGGAAGCTCTTCTTTTGTATGACGCTGGGTTGCTTGAACAGAAGATTTTTTAATCCCAATTTTCGGGCCAAAATCAATGGTTAATTTATATGCTGGTTTTTTTGCGTCCGGAAAATCCTCGACTTTGATAATTTCGCCCACCCGAATATCCACTTTTTCGAAATCTTCGTAGGAAATCATATTATTTGCTCCTTTATCAAAAAATCTCTTACGATTTCAAAAATCTTCTCGTGGCCCTTAGGGTTTGGGTGCAGAAAATCGTCCTCGTCGAGTAGTTGCCGAATATCCTCTTTTTCAAATGTATCGAATATATCAATGTAAAAGACTGACTCCGAGCCCGCTACGTCTTTAATGATGGCATCATACGATTGAATATACGAATTTCGATAGAAATATCTTGAATTCCAGTACACGGGAGTCGATTTTGACTCGCCAATCGGGGTAAGCCCCACGAAAGCTATGGTGCGTGCGAATTTCTTGCCCAGCGAAATAAGTAATTGCAGATTTTCTCTAAACTTTTCCAGCGGTGTTTCCGGCGTTTTATCATCTATGTATTTTGAATCATTCGTACCGATCTCAAAAATCACGATGTTTTCTCGATCTGGTTTTATTCTCGCTCTCGCTTCGCTTTCAAACCGAGACAATAGGCCAGTGGTGGTATCGCCTGGAATTCCAAGATTATACACATAATCTTCGGGATCATCTGTTGAGGTAACGCGTTCCATCAAAAACCTCTTTAATCGCTCTACCCAACCGCCACCTTCCGGATCCCAAGATCCCCAAGCAAAACTAGCGCCAAAAATAAGGATTGTTTTATTCACACTTGGAATTTTACCATTCCCACTCTCCCAAACCAAAAACCGCCCTGAGCTAGCCGAAGGGCGGTTTTTGGCAACGCCAAGTCTTCATCGAGCGTCAAGTCTCGATGCATCTCCTAAAACTCTCTATTGGTAATCTTGAAGGTAAGTCTGCGAAGCCAGTACACACGATGTCCTGATCGCCATAGCGCCATGCTCGCCGCAAGCACAATGCTCCAGAATCCCACGGTCATCCATTTGGGAACTCCGGTATCAACTGCCGCAGCGCCAAGCACGCGTCCTTCCGGCGTAGGCGTGGGAGACGGTATGGGAATAACTGTGCCTCCAGGGGCTTGAATGATCACTATCACCTGCGCGGGATCGCGCACTTCGCCGAATGCGTCAGCAGTCAGGCGCGCGGTGTTGGTAAGTACGTTCGTTCCTGCAGTAAAGAATGTCGAGGTTGCAATATTGGCGCGGAATTTTACGATCTTCCCCTGGCCGAGCGGAAGATCACCGAGCAAAAGTCCGGATACAGTTGTCAAACCTTCAGGCGCAGCGCTGTCATAAATCGTGGTCGAAAACGGCACATACTGGAGGCCTGACGGAAGTTCATCGAAAAGTTTTACGTTTCGCGAAAGACTTCCGATTGAATCAACAATCAGTAAAAATTCAACTGTCTCGCCGGGTTTTGCTTCCACGGTTTCAAGGTATGCGGTATTTGCAGTAATGTTTTTCACGCGCTTGGAAAGATTGAGCGCGGTGAAACTACCGCCGCCTCCGCCGCCTCCGTTACCAGGGGGTGGTGTCGGGCTTGGAGAAGGGCTGGGTGTCGGAGACGGACTTGGAGATGGCGTTGGAGAAGGAGTTGGGGTTGGGCTAGGAGTTGGTGAGGGAGAAGGAGTCGGGGTGGGAGATGGTGTCGGACTAGGTGTTGGGCTGGGACTTGGTGATGGTGTTGGAGTTGGAGAAGGAGTCGGGGTGGGGGTGGGAGTGGAGCTTGGTGTTGGAGAAGGAGATGGGCTTGGCAAAGGACTGGGAGTTGGGGTGGGGCTTGGCGATGGTGTAGGGCTCGGTGTCGGAGTAGGTGTCGGAGATGGAACCGGGGATTGCTCGGGCCTGCAAATATCTCCACATTCAGGCGGATCATTCGGCGGAAACTCTCTTTCATCCTCATCGTAAGCGTTCACAGACGTCGAGCGCAGAGTGATTGTCGGCATCGCGGGAATAAAAAGCCCGATGACGAGCATCGCCACCGCAGATGCAAAAAAGACTTTTGCGGTTTTATTGACGCGCCTGCGCATAGATTTCGCGCTGGCCAAGTTCGTGTACGGAAACAAGATCGGAAAATACCACGATGCGTTTCCGATTCGTCCCGACCGGCCAGCAGCTCATCAAAATAAGATGCTGTGTGTTGTCAGGGTTTTCGACTTTGAAATCTTTCGGAACAACAATATTCGTATTGTTTACGCGATATACGTATCGGTTTCCTTGGTAAAACACGATGAATTCGTCTCCAGGATCGAGCTTATTTAAAAGACCGAAAACCGAACCGTAGCTTCCGCGATACCACGGATAGGCAGAGCTGTGCCCAAGAATGATTGAAACTCCTTTTGCGTCGAAACGAGGGGATTCAGGATAGTGCCCGACACCCTTCTCAAGTATTTTAAGCATATCGCGGTTCTTTGGGCTCGAGGAAAAAACAATCGGAGCCCATACACCTGTTTTGGGAATGACGATGCTTGCTTCTTCATGGGGAAACGGATTCCTCACAAACACCGCATCAGGGGCTTTTGCTTCCGCGGCCGGAATATCCTGCCCCAAGAGTCCTGCCAATGCTGCTTTCGCTTCATCTGGACGGCTGGTATAGTAACGCACTTCTTGTACAAGAGCACGACCGTCAAAAATACCCACCAGGATTGGCGCAATTAAAACATTGTAGCCGAGAAAATACGCTACAAATACCCTAGCTTCTCTTTTGAATGAAATGTGTCTCATTGAAGTTAAGTTGGCAGGTTGGGTCGTCCGGGTGTGGACGACCCAACCTGACGAAGATCACGGAGGGTAGCGGATGATAAACGTCCAGCTCCGGCCGTCGAAGCGCCAGAGGTGCTCCGGCAGGACTTTCCCGGCTCGCTCGCGGCTGATGCCAAAGTTCTGCACCAGCCATTCGATGGCGCGCTGGTCAGGATCGCTGCGCATGTCCGGCTCAAAGAGCCGGCCAGCGAAGCCCCTGCGGATGGTGTCGCTGTAAAACGCGGCCCACCCAGAGTGCGCGGGGTTCCAGAGGAACCCTTTGTAACTCACCTCCGACAGAAGTTCGTCGAAGGCGAACTCCGTAACGAGCGGCGCGGTATTGCCGCGAAGCGGCAACCACGCCGTGACCCAAACGTCTGCCCTGCGATCAAAACTCCGCAGGGCGCGGAACAAGAATACATCAGGCACTCCGTCACCAGTCCAGTCTTTGCGACTGGTGATAAAACACCACTCAAACCTGCTGGCAAAGGGGTTCTCAAACAGACCTCTACCCTTTGCCAACCAAGGCTCAAGCTGGGCGCGGATCGCAAGATCCAGCGCCATGCAGTTCTGCGCCTCGACCGACGAGATCGGAAGCGCAATAACGACGAGCAGGGCGACAAATGAGATTACTGCCAGTCGAGTCACCGTCTATCCCTCCTTTTGGGAACTATTTTTCTTGGCTATAGTTTACTACGAAAAATGATATTTGTCAATCTCATGTGCTACGGGGTGACGCGCGCCTGAAGCCCAAACATGGTCTGGGCATCCGGCAGATAGAGCATCCCCGCAACCACCATAAGCACAAGCACGGTGCCTGCTGCGATCTCGGGCCTGGCGGCAGTATGGTGCGCAGTGCCAAGCGCAAATGCAAAAATCATATACCCGATCATCAAGTAGTAAAACCAACGCGGGTCAGCAATCGCGGTCAAAAGTTCATCGGCGTATTGGAATGCCAAGGGGCCGCGTTGCGGAGTTCCGGCACTACCCATCCCCGCAACTCGTTCAATCGTAGGCTCGGGGCTTGTTGCAAACGATGCAATTGGCAACGGACTCGGTACTTTTGGCATCGGACTTTCTTCCTGGCCTGGCAGCAAAGGAGTCGCCTGCAGCGGACCTGACGTGCTGATAGACAAGGGATGGGTTTTCGGCGTACCAAAAAGCTGCACCACTACCGAGGTATTCCTTCCTTCGATGTCGCCATGCAGCACCGCAATGCCCATCTCGCGGTAGTGTTCATTTAAAAGGTTTGCGCGGTGACTATCGGAGTCAAGCCACGCGCGCACGACATCCTCGCTTTCAAAAAAATCAATCGCGAGGTTCTCGCCCGCGAAACGAAAATTATATCCAGTTCTCTGAAACCAGTACCATGGGGTTTTTCCTTCTGGCGAGGTATGCGCGAAATATTTTTTTTCCACCATATCGAGCGCTTTTTCGTAGGCCGCCTGCGTGAGCACCGTGTTTTCCGCAAGAAGCGCAAGACCGCGCACTTCGCGTTCTTCATTGGTAAGGGAAAGGATCGCGCGCGAACTGATCGTGGCAAAGATGTCGGTCTTGGGAAGCCCTGCGACCCAGGAAAGCGACGCAAGCTTTATGAGGACCGCAATCAGGATATAGAAAAGGAGCGCCTGCGGCCGCAGCGACGCAGGATAAAAATTGTTTTCAGGAGAAGGAAGAAACAGGTTTTTAATGCTTTGGTTAAACATAGGGAGGCAAAATTACGCTAAATCCCGCGCAGCATCATCATACGTTAAAAAAGCTCATTTGTCAAATCTATGTAATGCTTCAATCCCCATTTTTTAACATTTTTTATGCGATCGCTTAAAAAAGATAAAGTTTTTGTCTTTGATGCAGTATGGTGCTGTGGAAGTATGAATAAGAGCGCAATCTCCCCTTCTCGCGGCAGGGCTTCACCACATTTCCTCCCTATGTAAAGAAATTCATCACAATAAATACCGCAAAAAACATATAGAACGCCGAGGCGCAGACCATCATGATATTCGTTACCGGTGTCGGCCGGAGCGGTTTGGGCAGTTTGAAATTATTCAGGTAGATCAGAAGAGGCGTGTAGGTTACCATGGTGAGCCCGCCAAAGACCGCGCTGATCGTAAGTAGGGTGAGCGGCTGGCGGTACGTTAAAAGGAGCGAGCTTGTAATGACAATGGCAATGATCAGGCCGTAATAAAGGTGATGGAGCGAAAACTTCCGCACCCAGCCGAGATATTTTTGAAATGGACCGACGCGGGAATTGACGTAGAGAATATCGCTGACGATTCTCGTGAACGCATCAATCACGGTCCACATCACGGAAAAAAGCATCAGAAACGCCATAAGCAAAAAAAGATCGAATCCGAATTTTCCCCAGTGCTGACCGAAGATATGCGCCTGCACCACTGCAACGTCCAGTCCCTCGGGCACCAATCCCCGGGGAGTCAACACCGCATACGCGTTCACGCTCAACAGCACCAGCGTGACCAGCCCCAAAAACCAGAAAATTGCGCCTTGATCTATCCGGACAAACTTCATCCATTCTTTCCAGTGCGCAAGATTGGCTTCTGTCGGCTCAAAGGTATAACCCGATGCGGTTACTGCTTCGGGCTTGCCGGTAATGGGATTGACGATTCTGCCTGCATATTTTCCCATGCCAGCTCCTTTATCGCGATACCAAAGAGAAACACAGAGATTCAAAAGTCCGCCTGCGCCGGCGAACACGATCGCGCCCAAAAGAACATGCATATCAATGTCGGCCGGCACCCAGCCGAAATTCACAAGTCCCTCGAGCGCTTCCCGAAGGTGATGCGGTTCAAGCGCCAGGACGCTTGCGATCACAAGAAGCGCAAAAAACACCGGAATGATGATTTTAAGGGACTTTTCGAGCATAAGGTAGGCGACGCGGCCGCTGAACGTCAGCACCAGAACCAACAGCAAGCTCAACCGTGCCCACCAAAGGTAATCGCCGAAACCGAAAAGCTCCTGGAGCGTCGTTCCCATTGCTCCTGCCCATCCGGGCCAGATGTAAAGGATGATCGCGGAGAAAAACCAAAGCGGCGCAAACCATTTCAGGAGCCGCGCAGAGGAAGTAAAAAAACTCTCGCCTGTTGCAAGGGCATGCCGCGCGACTTCCTGATTAATGAAATATTGGAACGTGATTCCGAGAAGCGCGGCCCACAAAAGCCCTAAACCGTGTTTTGCAATAAGGTGCGGCCACAGGATGAGCTCGCCCGTGCCTATCGCCAAGCCCATCACCACCACGCCAACACCCACTGCCCTGCGCCAATCCGGCGTTTTCGGAAGATCGCGTATTTCCAGCGGGGGATACGTTTGAGTCACAGAATAATTTTATCATAGTCTGTCGTGCGCCGCCGGCAGTTCTGGCCCATGGCTAATTTCGCTTCCTGAGCGCATAGCATTTTCTAAGATTCCCCCACCCACTATTCTCTTATTCGTGCGAATTAGCCGATAATCTGGTTACATCAATCGAATTATTGATTTGGCAACTGGATGCTGAGGTTCTGTAATCCGATAGAATATTTGCAGATTCCGCTATTCCTTTTCCAGAATATCGGCAGCAGCAAGCACGCCGAGGTGCCGGGAAGTTGATCGGAATGAAAGCCTAATTTCTTCAGCGATTTCCCCCACTGATGCCTCCCCCTTATCTTTTAAACACCTAGTTATTGACAATCGTCTCCGGTTGGCTAATGCTTTTAAAACTTTTTCAAAATCTTTCATACTCCTATCCTTATTTTTTATTATACATTATATTATATTCGCGCACTCAACTACTTTACTATTCGTGCGAATTAGCCGATTGCTCGGGAAATGTAGAAAATGTATGGATGAAGGCGTACAATTTTATAACAAAATCAGCTCCAGATCTTTTTGATTTTGCCTTAAAACCCTGTAAAATAAAACTCGCATTGCGCCCATTGTCCTGCCAATTAAGGTGGGTATGGCGGTGCTACGTTGCAACAATTTCTGGGCAGAGCTGCGGGGTCGTCTAATGGTAGGACGCTGCGCTCTGGACGCGGTAATTTTGGTTCGAATCCAAACCCCGCAGCCCTGCCCAGAAAGAAAAAATCTGCGGGGTGAAGTCCTGCCTCTCATAGCAGGATAAATCGAGCGCCGCGCTTCCTGCCTTTGGCGGGATACACTGGCTTACCCTGTGATGACGAAGACGTGATAATCTTGGCTCGAATCAAAACCCCGCAGCTATTGAGGATACAACAAAGGATGCGCACCGCAGGCGCGGCATGAGTCAGGTCGTTCAGACTCCCTCGGGGCTGAGTCTCGTTCAGAGCCTAATGGCTCTTCAGAACCGAAGGCCTCGGGACAAACGTCTGAGAGACTCAGTCTCGATGAGCTCGAAGAGATTTTGTCGGTAAAAAGTTTGATATTAGTTTTTAAAACCTGTATACTATTTATAAAGGTCATTCGTAATAAAAATTTGCATGCTCCATGGCTAAGAAGATAAAGGCGGCGAAGACTAAAACGGCAAAAAAAGCAAAAAGCGCGAAAAAGGCAAAAACGATGAAAATGGTTTGTCGATGCAAGGGACGAGTTTGTGTGTGTAAGTACTGATGAAAATAAAAAAGCCGCCAAAAGGCGGCTTTTTTATTTTCCTTATACCTTCAAGTATTTGTTTATCGCGATGATGCTTGATGCCACGCCAAGGAAAATTCCTGCGCCGGTCTGGAGCGCGAGAATCCCAGGAAGATTTGTAAGAAAAAATCCGTAGAGATTGGTGCCCGGTACAAATGCTGCGATTTTTGGCGAAAGCACTGCGACGGTAGGCCACAAAATAATGAGCGTCGCAAGCGAGGCAAAAATACTCACTAAAATGCCTTCCACCACAAACGGGCCGCGCGCAAACCAGTTGGACGAGCCTACAAGTTTCATGATGCTGATTTCCTCGCGGAAGGAATAAATAGCCATGCGAATCGTGTTAAACGAGATAAGGCCTGCCATTCCTGCAAGCAGGATGCTCAACGCAATGCCCGCGCGTGTGAGGGCAGAAACGATACGGTTCAAGCGCTCGATAACACGCTGGTTTTCGGCAAAATTGATTTTGGCGATTTTTTCTTTAAAGGGCGCCTGGTCGATAAACGAAATAATGGAGGCATACTGGGTTGATTCTTTCGCCTTGACTGCGATTGCCGGTTGCAGGGGATTGGAACCCAGCTCTTCAAGCGCTTGAATGATAACCGGGTTATCTTTGTGCCGTGCACGGAATTTTTCGAGCGCTTCCTCGCGAGAAATATAGTCCGCGCGATCTACTTCAGGAAGCTGGACCAAAAGATCGCGTACTTTCAAAATTTCTGCTTCGTCCACCGAGGGGTCAAAATACAAACTCACGTCAATTTTGTCCTGAATAATGCCGGTGATTTCTTTGGTTAGGAAGCTAAATAGGAACAGACTCGAAAACATAAACAGGGTCATCGTCATGATGCCGATGGTTGCAGCAGAAAGCCATGCGTTTCGCGAAAACGTCTGAAATCCGGATTTGAGAATGCGCGAAAGTGCAGTAAACATGCTAATAATGCCTGAATGTTATCGCGTTGGTTTTTGGACCAAGCTCTTTACGCCATTATATATTTTCCCTTTTCCTCGTCGCGGATAAGCTTTCCTCCCTCTAAGATAACCACGCGCTTGCCCAACGAGTCAACTATTTCCTTGTTGTGTGTTGCGAGCACCACGGTCGTGCCGAATTCATTAATTTTCATTAAAAGCCGGATAATTTCCCACGTATTGATGGGATCTAAATTGCCGGTCGGCTCGTCAGCAACGAGTACGTCCGGCCGCTGTACCAGAGCTCGGGCAATTGCCACGCGCTGTTTTTCGCCGCCGGAAAGCTCATGCGGGAAGTTGCCTGCGCGGTCGCCGAGCCCTACAAGGTCCAACACCTGCGGCACGTCCCGGCGAATGTCTGTATCGGTTCTTCCTGCGACCTCCATCGCGTAGGATACGTTCTCATGCGCGGTTTTCTGGGGGAGGAGTTTGTAGTCCTGAAAAATGACGCCAATACGCCGCCTCAAAAACGGCACATCCGAAGACTTTAACTTATGCACGTCCTGATTATCAAAAAACACTTTGCCCGAGGTCGGGCTTTCCTCGGCGATAAGAAGTTTAAGAAGGGTTGATTTGCCTGCGCCTGATTTTCCCACGATCGAGACAAACTCTTTGGGCTCAATTTCAAACGACACGTTGTCGAGCGCAACGGAATGGGCGTTATAGACTTTGGATATGTTTTTAAAGTGAATCAACGCCATATGCAAACCAATCGTTAGTGCATTAGCCGGCTGTTTTTAATTCTGCTTCGATGAAGGGTTCAAGGTCGCCATCGAGCACCGCGTCAGTATTTGAGGTTTCAAATCCGGTACGGTGATCTTTGACGAGATGATACGGATGCAAAACGTAGGAACGAATTTGTCTGCCCCATTCGATTTTAGTCTTTGGGCCTTTGAGCGCACGTTTTTCTTCGTGTGCTTTTTCCAAAGATTTTTGGAAGAGTTTGGCGCGCAAAATTTCCATAGCGCGCGCGCGATTTCGTTCCTGCGAGCGCTCGCACTGAACGCTCACCACAATATCTGTTAGTTTGTGCCGGATGCGTACTGCGGTTTCGACTTTGTTTACATTTTGTCCGCCCGGTCCCGAGGAACGGAATGCTTCAAATTCCAAATCGTCTTCCTTAATTTCGTATTCTTCAGGCGCAATCTCGGGCAACACCTCAACGAGCGCAAACGAGGTATGCCGCTGATCTGACGCGTCAAACGGCGAAATGCGGACTAACCGGTGTACACCGCTTTCGTATTTCAGGTATCCGTACACATACGCGCCTTCTATGCGGGCAACCGCGCTTTTCAAGCCTCCTTTCCCTCCGGCACCGTCGTGTTCATCGAGCGACTCCCACGTATATCCTTTGGATGCCGCATAACGTTGGTACATCCGCCAGAGCATCGCTGCCCAATCTTCGGCATCGCGGCCGCCTGCGCCGGCATACACCGCGATTGTGGCGTTGCGTTTATCGTACGGCCCCCCGAGAAACTGCCGGATCTCTTGGCGTAAAAGCGTACGGAGAAACTCGTCAAGCTTCCGTGCGAGCTCTGCATGAAGCGACGTATCCTCGCGGCTAAGCTCATAGAACATCTCCAATTCCTCGAGCGTTTTTTTCTCCTTGCCGAACCGTTCAAGATCCATCTTTAGCTCGCCGAGTTCGCGCATGAGTTCTTCGGCGGTTTTTCTGTCGCCCCAGAATAACGGCGAAGCGGCGAGTGCCTCGAGTTCCTGAATTCTTTTTTCTTTGCAAGGAACGTCAAAGCCAGTCCGCCCAAAGGCGGAATTTAACCTTGATGTCTTGGATTTCCTTTGTTAAATCACGTTCCATCGCGGGTTTATCTTAGCATACGAAATATAACCCTACAACCTATCCCTCAATAAGCGGGACAAACGCAAACAATCCCGGCAATTCTTCCTCTTTAAATTTGTTTTCCGATTCTCTTATTACGCGTCTCATGCGATCTCCAAAAAAACTTTCGTCATGCGCCACGGGCGCAACGATGAAGCCGCCGAGCTTGAGCTGATACTTCCACGATTCAGGTATGTCCGCAGAAACCGCTGCTGCCTGAATTCGGTCGAATGGCGCTTCGCGGGGAAGTCCCTTGAACCCGTCGCCAGTGATAAATTGAGCTACGCCGCTTTTCACGAAATTGTATTTGGCACAATTTGCCTCGCCGAATATTTTCAGTTCCGGGATGCGCTCAATCGCAAACACCTTGCCGCCGGATTCTTTCCCCACTACATAGCTTAAAAGCGCGGTTGTCCACCCAGAGCCGGACCCGATATCGAGAATCTTCTGGCCCGGTTTTGGCTCCAAATGCTCCAACATAAACGCCACCACGACAGGAGCAGAAATGGTCTGGTCATACCCGATCGGAAGCGCGTGGTCTGCATACGCTTCTTCTTTGAGCTCGCCGGGAATAAAATCACTTCGATCAATGGCTTGAAATGCCTTAATGAGCAGCGGACTCTTAAGATATCCGAGGGAAATAAGTGCTTTGATACATTCGTGTTTGGTCATACCGTAAACCTTTCTCATTGTAACAAAATTACGTATGATTGAAGCATGCCCCACAGGAAATCATTATGTTTTCCGTGGATATTTGTAGCATAGTACGATCAGTGGTTTTCCAAGGGGTTTGAGGTGGTTGACCAAAACAATAGCCCTAAACCATGGTGTCGGGGAGTATTTTCTACGAGAGTAATTCAACTTTCAATCAAAAAATGATCTTCCTGGTTTTGAAATCTAAATTATTTATCAACGACTGTACTTAATTTCCTGCGGGGTATGCAGAATCAGAAACACAAAAACATTCTCAAAAGCTTTAAAACCGCCTGGCACGGCATTGATGAAACGCTCGTGGATGAACCCGCCTTTAAATATTTTGTCATCGCAGCGCTTGTGGTAATCGGCGCCATGCTTTACTTTCCCACATCGCGCACCGAAAAAGGCGTGCTCCTTACCATGATTTTTGCAGTGCTTACCTTGGAGCTTATTAACTCTGCGCTCGAACGCTTTCTGGATTTTCTCGAACCAAACAGCGATCCGCGCGTCCGCACGATTAAAGATTTGCTTGCGGCAATCGTGCTTGTGGCGACGCTTGGCGCGGCGGCAATCGGCGGCCTCATTTTCTGGCCGTACGTAAATGCTTTGCTTTTTTAGAAAACGCAGGAGGGGTCGCAGGTTGCGACCCCTCTTAATCAAAGAGCTGGATGAGGTCACGAAGCGACCCCAGGATGAACTTGTCTTCAAGGCCGAATGCCCGGAAGGTTTCTCTGCTTGCCCTGCCCCACGAGGAAGCAAAGAATTTGATACCTGCACCATCGGTTGCCAAAAAATCGGCAACTGTGTCTCCCACATAGACGACCCTTTCTTTAGCGATACCGTTGCTGGCCAGCAGGGAATCCAGTATCGCATCAAAGGTGGCGGAACTTTTCCCGCCTAGATGCGCAGAGTGGTGCGAACAGATCCGAGGAACAAGAAAGTCAAACGGACCCTGTCTCGTGTGAATGACGACAAAATCCTTGGGGTCAAACTCTAGGCCTTGGCCAAAGTACGGAGCTGCCACAAGGCCGCTCCTGTCGGTTACGATGCCGAGCTTAACTCCATGGTTTTTCAGCTCGGCAAGAATATGTTGAGCATCTGGCACAAGCGGCCACTTAAGACCTGTTCTGCTTGCCACAAACTCCACTATCTCTAACTGGTGATAGATGGGTCTGGCATGGTGAAAGGCCTGTGTTACCACTGAAGACCAGTCGCGGACAAGGCGGTTGCCGCGTTGGCTATTCAGCAGGGTTCCATCGAGGTCAAACAGCGCCAGTTCTATTTTCTCCAGCTGCGGCACGCCGCTCCCTCCTTTCTAGAGAACAGTTTTGAATTTTTATTCTTACGCAAACAGAATAAAAAATCAAGGCGCAGTCTTGACTCTGAACGGATTCGGAAAGCTGCTTGCTCATTGGCGGGTCACCTTTCTTCAAGGTGAGCCCCGCCTCGCTTTGCGAGGCGGGGGCACAAGGAATCTCCGCCGGAGGCGGATCCGCCGAACCTTAATTGGATTTTTAACAAGGTGGCGGAGAACCTCTCTACCTCGTTGTGCGGGAGTTGAGGGAATTGAACCCCCGACTGCGGTTTTGGAGACCGCCGGTATACCACTTACCTAAACTCCCCAAATTTTAGCAGGTTGGAGACCCACAGTTTGCCATTAGCCTATGCCCCCAAGCATTGCTTTGCAATACAATTTCTAAGCCCTAAAATCAAGAGGTCAAAAAACTTAGGTATGAGGAATTAGAGCATAGAAATTCCACGAAAAACTACTTTTTGGTTTCCTTGTGGATAGTGTGTTTTCGACACCATTTGCAGAACTTTTTCAATTCCAATTTCTTCTCGATAGTTTTTTTGTTTTTTCGAGTATAGTAATTGATTCGTTTGCAACCTGCGCACTGAAGCTTGATTAAATTTTCGGAAAATTTTGATTTAGCCATATGTTCTAGGAGCCAGACCTACTCTCCGCCTGCGCATAAGCTACGGCGGATTGCGATTTGTTGCCACTCGATTCGCTCATGAACAAATCGGGAGCTTACCGTGCCTGCCCGCCGAAATGCGGAGCCGAGACCGGGATTCGAACCCGGGACCTACTCCTTACCATGGAGTCGCTCTGCCAACTGAGCTATCTCGGCATGTAGGCGGGAAGTTGCTCTACCACTGACCCCTCCACCTCTCCTTATTCGCTCGGGGTCACCCTGAATGGTAATTGGAGGGTGAGCTACTCGGGCATCTGGTGCTGGGGGAGGGATTCGAACCCCCGAAGGCCTGAGGCCGCCTGATTTACAGTCAGGTGCGATTGACCGCTCCGCCACCCCAGCTAAATGAGCTGTTGGCCTTTCGGCCAAAAAATTTTAGCAGAAAGCAGGAATCAGAGCAACTTCAACGGCGATAAAGATATATGTTACCTTCCGCTCGTTCGGGTTTCCAGGTGGGGAAACGAAACGTCGATGAAACAACGCGGCTGCCTGATTTCAACTCTCTTTGGAGTTTCTTCTCTAAAGCCCCCATGCGGTAGTCTATCAAATAAAGGGTAACGATATCGGTTTCACGCAAATCTGCCCACCAGAGATTGCCACGGATCACTTTGGCTTTGTTTTGGAGCCCAACCTTTCGTAGCCGCCAGCGACTCAAAAATACAAGAAAGGGATTTATTTCATAGCCAGTGGCCAGAGCGCCGAACCTGGCAGCAGCCAGCAGGATCCGGCCGTCGCCGCTGCCAAGATCGATCAGCTTTTCTCCGGGCTTGACTCCGGCAACCTGGAGCATTTGTAAAACCGTCGCCTGGCGCGTCGGCACATAAGGGCCGGCGGAAATAGTAGCGACGACAAGAAAGATCAAACAGACGGTTATCGCGCCAACCGCCACCAAGGCAATCAGACTCAACCCCAACGCGAACGCTGTCAAAATCATTGTACGATTTGGTTGCCAAGCGGCACGGCACGCGCCGCGAAGCATCAACCTGTTTATTCCGCCCCTCTCTACATTTGCGGGAAGTTGAGCTAGAGGGGCGGGATTTAAACCCGCAATCTATGGTTTATCACACAAGAATTTGCCAACTCCGGAGCCGGTAGAGGGATTCGAACCCCCGACACCCTGTTTACAAAACAGGTGCTCTAACCACTGAGCTATACCGGCAAATTTTCAAGGGATTGCGATTTGTTGCCAAATTCTAACAAAAATTTGGACAAATCGGGAACAAACCCATCACTGCTCATATCTTGCTCGCAGACATTTGCGGGGCAAAATAGTTGCTTCCTGCTCCACGCCAAATTTGCCGTTCATTCCGGAAATATCATATCTCATTCACGCGGTATTCGGATCTTAAATAGCAAATTTGATGCTGGGGTACTGTGATGCGCGCTTACGGCCTCATAGTTCCTGCGAAGTAGGTACTGCCTCTTTTGTTTTCTCTTGTGCCCTGATGTCTCGAAGAAGCGTCAGCACCGCACGATCATCAGGATCAAGTCGCCATGCCACAAGGAGTGTTCTCCGGGCATCAGTATAGTGGTGACCCGCAAGATAGAGCCTTGCGAGGTTTACAAATGCGCTCGCGGTCGTCGCAGCGCTTTTCCGAAGCCTTTCTTCCTCTGCGGCAGGGTCTAAAAGCTGATCGCCGTTATACTTTCCTGCTCCATCGCGCTGGTGCGAATCCTTAAGCGTCACCCAGTAACCAGGATCGAGTACCTGATTTTTTCGCATGGCTTGCACCCGTTCTTGTATCCGGGAAAGAAAGGTATCAATGCGAATGACGAGGATTCGCGAGCGGCGCAAAGTCTTTTCGACAAACAGGAGCGTTTTTTCTTCAAGTTCTTGTTTTGGAAACTTCTCAACAACCTGGTGTGTCCAGAATCCGGAGATGCGTTCGCGGAGATGCGACTCCGAATGGAAAAATTTTAATTCCTCATCGGAAAGGCTGCGTGAGCGCCTGATAAGTATCGCCAGGCCTCCTCCGATTCCTATCACGATGAGGATTTGGGGAAGAAAGTCTGCGAGCATATCGCGAATGAAAGATTAGACATCAAAGCGCGCAAACCGTTGTACCTTGATGTTTTCACCCAGCTTTGCCGCTGCCGACGCGATCAAGCTCTCAACGGTCTCGTCTTGGTTTTTGATGTAGGGCTGGTTTAAGAGACATACCTGCGCAAAGTAACTGGCGAGTTTGCCTTCGAGCGCTTTCTCTAAAATGTCGCCGCTCTTTCCGAGGCCTGTGAGCTCTTCGCGCATACGGTTTTTTTCTTCATTGAGTAGTTCTTCGGGAATCTCTTCAGGTGAAACCCATACGGGGCTCATGGACGCAATCTGGAGGCACAATTCGTGCGCGAGATTCCTGCATTCCTGGTTTCGTGCGACAAAATCGGTCTCGCAGCGAAGTTCCACCATCGCGCCGACCTTGCCACCTGCATGGATATATGCGTCAACAATGCCCGAATCGGTCTCACGCTCGGTTTTTTTGTTTGCGCGAGCTACGCCTTTACGCTTCAGGATCGCAAGCGCTTTATCAAAATCTCCTCCTGTTTCATTGAGGGCGTCGCGGCAGTCGATCATTGATGCCTGCGTCAGGTGACGTAGTTGTTTAAGCACTTCTATCTCTGCCATAAAAGTTATGCCGAATCCTTTGCTTTCATCGTTTGCTCAACCCTTCCTTCAAGCACTGACGCACGGAACTCGTCGAGCACGAGCGCGATACTGATGGCCGAATTATCGTTTGCCGGAATCACTACTTCAGCGCCATTTGGGTTATCGCTCGTATTTGCTACCGCCACAACCGGGATGCCGCGCTTTTTTGCTTCGCGCACTGCGATTTCATGACGCTTCACGCCAATCATAAAAAGGGCTGAGGGAAGCAGGGTCATGGCGCGAAGCCCTTCGAATTTTTCTTTTAACTCATCGTGTCGGCGCTGAAAATCAAGTCTCTCCTTTTTCGTATATGCCGAAAACTCTTCTGATTTGATTTTTTCTTCAAGGGCTTTCAAATCTTTCAATCGTTCCTCGAGTGTCCTGAAATTGGTAAGACTCCCGCCAAGCCACCGCGCGGTCACATACGGAAATCCAAGCTCGTCGGCAATGCGTTGTACTTGGTCGCGCGCTGCCGGTTGCGTACCGAGCACCAAAAACATCCCTCCCCTGGCCGTGATGCCCTTGGTAAATTCCTTTGCCTCACGGAGCGCTTCGAGCGTTTTTATAAGGTCAATAATTTCAAGATCCCCCCGCGAAGAAAAAATAAAAGGCCGCATCTTGGGATGCGTAAGCGAACGACGCCTCCCCCAGTGGAGACCGGCGTCAAACATTTTTTTGACCATCGCCTCGTCTTCGGACGAGAGGTCTTCGACGAGCTCGTGGAGTATTTTCTCTTCCATAGAATACGCTTTGCGGTCGCGATACCCCTTCAGGCGCAAAGACAAAAAGTATTGTAAATGATCGCGCGCTCAAAATCAATACTTCATGCTCGCGCTCGTGCCTCCGGCCGCTTCCTTGATTTCAAGCACTCCCTGTGGTATCTTTGCCTGGTATGAATCGAGCGACCAAGCTTAGACTTACGGGCGAAAGCAGCTCGTGTTTGGACAAATGATTATTTCCTATACAATGAGATATTGTCCGCTCCACATACGAGGGCGCTCGTGAGTGAATTTTGGTTATGCTTCTTTAAACCTTGCAGGTAATCTATTAACGATGGCAACGAGTGTTTTTTAGCTCCTTGTCCAAATTGGTGCTCGATGAAAGAAAAGATTCACCCCGAATATCACAAAAACGCTGAAGTCCGCTGCGCATGCGGCAATACGTTTCGCGTGGGATCCACGAAAGCATCGATGGAGATAGAAATCTGCTCCCGGTGCCATCCATTCTTTACCGGAAAAGAGAAGTTCGTTGATACTGCGGGACGAGTCGAGCGCTTCCGCGCCAAAGTCGCAAAGAGAGAAGCGCTCCAAGCGAAGCGAAAAAGCGGAAAATAACAACGCTGCACGGTCATTGCTTGTGCGTGTTTCGCGCAAGCTTTTTCACATGGGAGAACCTCATGCAGACAAAGTAATCATCGAGATCCGCGCGGGAACCGGCGGCGAAGAGGCGGCGATTTTTGCACGAGACTTGTTCCGCGCCTACAGCAAGTATGCAACCAAGCGCGGTTGGCCGCTCAAAGTACTCGATGAATCACGCACCGACTTAGGAGGATGTAAGGAAATTATTTTCGAACTCTCCAGCCCCGATGCATACCAGGCGTTACAACAGGAAAGCGGGGTGCACCGCGTGCAGCGCATCCCCGTAACTGAAAAGTCGGGTCGCATTCACACTTCGACCGTTTCGGTCGCGGTACTCCCGGAATACCCCAATGTAGAAGTGCGACTCAATCCGCACGATATCGAGATCACTTTCACGCGCGGCGGAGGACCGGGGGGGCAGAACGTCAACAAGCTCGAGACCGCAGTGCGGGTCACCCATAAACCAACCGGCATCGTTGTCTGGTGTCAATCCGAACGTCACCAACACCAAAATCGCGAAAAGGCACTCCAGATTTTGAAGTCAAAACTCTACGCCTTGGAATGCGAAAAACAGCACGCCGCGCTCTCGGAGAAACGTCGGGCACAGATTGGGACTGCGGAACGCGCGGAAAAAATACGAACCTATAACTTCCCGCAAAATCGCATTACTGACCACCGCATCGGAAAGTCCTGGCATCATCTCGAAGAAATTATGAATGGGGGCTTGGAAAAAATCGTAAAGGCATTTGAGAAAGAAAAAGGCGCGAAGGAGCAATAAAAAAACATTCCTATATACTGCGCCGGGGTGTTTTTTATTTTACGTCTATCGGGATGCGGTGCGCTTTAAAATCTCAATCTGGCTTTGATACCCTGACGCAAGCTCCATGACGTGCGAGCCGTATGAATAAAGGTAATACCGCCATCTTCGGCCTGCATAGTATTTTGCCGCGGCTTGCCGCTCGGCAGCATACGTCTTTGCGGTTGCGCCTGCGTCTGCAAGATACAGCGCTGAAGCAATGAAGGCATCCTGCGGATTCCAGGGCGAGGGTGTGCGGCCCACAATAGCCTTGATTCGATCTTTATACAGAATCCAGGTAGAAGGTAAAAACTGGGCGATCCCCATGGCGCCGCCATACGAACCATCCCGCACAATCGGGCATGAGACTGAAATAGTATCCGGGTTGATACCGAGTTCCCGAGTAATCTCAAGGAAAACCGGCTGATCGCGTGTCGGATGCATTGCGGTTTTCCACGAGCAACGACCAACGTTCCGCCCGAGATCAGATTCTTTGTCGAGCACCGCCAAAAGGAGCGCGGGCCTGATGCCGGTATGTGTGCCTGCAAATTCAGCATACCGGAGCGCGTCTTCGAACTTGATCTCGCCTCCTCCTAAAAGCTTATAGAGCTGCACGCGAATCTCTGCCGCGGTCTTCTGGGATTGCTTTAAAAGTTGCTGATACAAACTTTCTTTTCCTTTCGTAAGCGTGAACAGCTGGTCTTTCGATTTTTTTTCTTCGGAGAGCTGGCGTCGCTGGGCGCCCTGGATGATAAAAAGCGATTCTTGATCCTCTCGTTGATTTAACAACTCGGCGCGTTGCGCCTCGAGCACTTCTTTTAAGGCCGTGATTTCGTCGAGTCCCTTCTGAGTCTCGGATTGAATAGCAACTTGCGCTCCTATTTCAGCAAAAAAATCTGAAAGCGCGTTATGTGCAAGCAAAATTTCAAGGAGTGATTGTTGATCGTTTTCATACATTGCGCGGAGCGATTTTTCAAGCAGCGTTTTCGCCTGACTGATTTTAAGCTCTGATTCGCGGATAATTTCGTTCGTATCGCGTATCTGTGTAGAAAGGCGTCTGATCTGAAGATCTGTTGCCTGAATTTGAAGATTGATTTTTTTTGCCTGCGTCTCAAGCACCGAGATTTGTTGCTTCAATGTTTTTGTCTGTGCCTGCGTATCGCGAATGCTCCCTTCGTATTGCGATATCTCTAATTCTATTTCCCGGAGTTTTTGCTCAAGTTCTGCGCGTGTAAGATCTTCGGTCGCTTGAGCCTGTTGGGGCGCAAACGGAACGAGCGTCGCTCCAGGCGCTGCTGCAAAATGCGCAGAGTTTAGCGCAAGTGTAAGCGACACGCCGGTCACGAGCAACGCTCTTCCCGCACGAAACGACAAAGACGAGAAAAATATTCTGGTCTTCGTTCGAAATAAATCAAAAATCGTCGGGGGCTTCTGGATTGCTGCCGCCTTTCGCGCGGGCTTGATATCGTAAACCAACATACGTTAGGGATTTGATTCTGCAAGAGGCGTTTCCGCAGCTTTCCCGGATTCTCCAGCCACTTCGGACTGCGGAGCTTCTTCTGCTGCAGGCGCCTCTTCGAGGGCTTTCAGTTCCTCTTCAGAACGAGGCGGCGCGACAGACGCGATAGGAGTATCGGCATCTACGAGCACAGTGACGCCAGGAGGAATTAAAAGATCTCTTACGTACATGGTGTCTTCGAATGTTTCAAGGCGCGAGATATCAACGCCAATTTCGTGCGGGAGATTCCCAGGCAGCGCTTCTACTTCCATCCCGTGCATTGCTTTGATAAGCACCCCGCCTGAAACTTTTACCGCCGGCGCCTCGCCGTGAAACACAAACGGCACCTCTACCCGTACTGCCTTGTCCATACGCACTTGGTAAAGATCCGCGTGCACGGGAACGGTATTGACCGGATCATAGGTAACGTCATGGATTAAGATATTCCTGGTGTCATGAGACTTACGTACGGGGTCTGAAACCTCGAGTTTTACAATTGTATTTAAGCCTGCTTTTGTAAGGATATCTCGGAATGCCCGCTCATCGAGAAACAGAGGTATATTTTCAACTCCCTGGCCATAAAGAATCGCAGGGAGCTTCCCTGCCTTTCGCGCGCTGTTTAGTTTTTTCCCGAAAAGAGAGCGTTTTTCGGCAACAAGAGTGAAGTCCTGCATAGCGTATTAAGAATAGCAAAAAAGCGCGGGCGTCTCAAGCCCTGGACGAGACGATATTGAGAAAGTGTTGTTACGCTTCGATAGGCGCTGACGCGCTTGGCGAAACACTCGATATGTTTACGCTTTCGGGCGCATCCGCTTCGCACGCGCCTGATACGCACGCAAGTTCTTTCGAGCCCTGCGTGCTATCGTCCTGCTCGTAGGCGACGATACGCGAAAAGTCTACCTCCGGGAGCTCTGCCATCAATTCGTTATAACGTTCCTCGGAAATTTCTTCATAGGGCGCCAGTCGATATACGTGATCTTCGCGCGGCAGGAACGAAAGACCCCCAAGTATATCCCAATTCGCATAGAGCCAGTTTGCCGCCTCAACCCACTCATCGTCTCCAATCGAAATCGTCACCGAAGGATTATGCTCGGTATAGTTTTCTTTTACTGCTTTCCAGTATTCGAGCTGCTGGAGCGCAGTAAGATCATTTCGAAATGTCTTCGTGCCTTCCGGAGCCTTGACCGGAAACTCGAGCACGTATGTGGTCGCCGAGCCTTCGGTCTGCCCTACTTCTGCGTGATACGGGAATTTCTGTTCCTTCAGCATATGAAACAGAGGGTCGGTTGTTGAGACGCGCACGCGCCTGATGTAGTAAGGCGCATGACGCGGGTGCATGCCGGATGCCGCGTCCACAAGCTGCGAAACCGTGCCAGAAGGTTTAATACAGGTAATCGCGGTCGATTGATTGATGCCGAAACGTTTTGCGTACTCTTTATTGACTTCCACTGCATGATCCCGAAGCTTACGGAATGTATCCGGGCTCAGTACTGCGTGAGAGTCCCACTGACCTGTAAGCGATACGCCTAAAAGACGCTCTTCCTCGCATTTCTCTTTCCACTCCTTGGAAATATACGGAAAATGCGTCAGGGTCGCCTGATAGGTTCCAAGAATGGTCGCGAGCCTTACTTTCCGAAGCAGCGATTCTTCGGTGTCTTCTTGCCGGCATACGACCTCGGTCAAGTTACAAAACTGCTTGGAACGGAGGTTAATTTCGCCGCAGGGATTGGTTCCTGCAGTCTCCCAGTCTTTTGAAAGGACTTTCCATCGCCGGAATGGCACCTGGTGCGGTAAGCCGCCGCGGTTAAAAATACCGCGCTCGCCGGTCCTGCTCTTTGCAAGCGAAAGCCACTCGTCCAGGAATGTTGCAGCGCTCGGTTTTTCGACGTATACCGCAGAGTTATTCGCCATCGAGCGCTGGGGGTGGGTAAGGTAAAACTGCCCGGTCTTGGCATCTCGCATTTCCTCATCATCAAGATCAGATAAGGAAATGAGCGCGGAACGGCGCACGCCGCCTGCGACGACGATTTCGCCGATTTTACAGATGATATCATGGACATCGAGATTCGAAAGGCGCTTTCCTTGGCGGCGCAGCATGGTCTCGCGCGTAAAATCAAGCAACGCGCGAAGCGGCGCCGGGCCGGAACTTCGGCCGCCCATCGTACGAAGGCGCGCGCCTGCAGGACGGAGTTTCGAGTAATCAAATTCGGCGTCTTTTCCCGCATACCAGGTTCTCATTCCTAAAATGAGCGCGTCTGCCCATCCTTCTTTATTATCTTCAATGATGTGTACCGAAACTTTCTTTCCGGTCTGGCGCTTGACGAGCAGAAGTCGCTGGACCGTTTGGCTCTCGACGGAAAATCCGACACCGGTGCCGCACATTAAGAGATACATAATGTCGCCGAAATCTTTGATGGAAGTGGGCGCAATGTACGAACAGTTATATGCGGTACAATTCGTGGCGCGCGCAGCTTTTCCTGCAGCCCACATGAGCCGCATCGAAGGCATCACATCTTGGTGCAAGATCGCGCGCTGAATTTCCGTATATTCTTCTTCGCTCAAGCGATCGCCAAGATTCTCGCGCATGAAATTTACGTAGCGATCAACGGTCTCAATCCACGTCTCGCGCCTCCCTTCTTCTTCAATCCAGCGCGAGTAACTTCGGTAGTACACAAATTCCGAGAGCGGATTTCGAAAATATTTTTTAGACTCGCGCGCAAGTTCCCGCACATGTGCGGGAACCAATTTTTGTTTCTCGCGCACTTTCGCGCGTTCACTTCGGTATAAAATGTACGCTTTTGCGGTCTTGGGAAAATCTAAAAGAATGAGCGATTCTTCAACAATGTCTTGGATTTCTTCGACGTGCGGGATATGCGTGGGGGGGAAACGCTTGCCGAGTTCCTCAACGACGCGGTCCGAAACGAGTTTCGGATGCTTTGCAAGGTCCCCCTCACCCGCCGCCTGCATCGCGCGGAACACGGCATTGGTAATACGACTTTGATCAAACCCTGCTATTCGACCGTCTCGTTTTTGGACTTGTGTGAATTTCTGTAACGCGGACATATCTGGTTTCAACAATGAATAATGCAAAAAGATTTTCCCGTATCCTTTTCGCCGATGGTTTGGTATTAGCACATCCTTTCGTAAGAGCAAGGGAGGTATTCTGTGGATAACTTACTGGTGAAAACCGTCTTACCCACCAAAAAGACGCGGAGTAGTATTCGTCTTCTTCCGCGCCTTGACACTACACGATTTTCTTATTTTCCTTTTTTCTTTCGCAAAATCGCGGGTTCCTCGAACTTCTCGTACGGTTTGAATTTCTCCTCAAAAACGTTTTGAAGGTCTCCGCTCTCTCGATCTTTGCGGTCCTGGAGAAATGGAAGCGGGGCGGCGTGATTCTGTGAAAGCGTGTGCTCTCCTGCAGAATTTCCGTTAAACCCGGTTGCGATAACAATCACTTTCATCCCGTTTTTCTCGATGCGGGGATCAAAGGTCGCGCCAAAAATCACTCGCGCTTTCGGATCAATAGATTCGGTAACGACCTGCGCGGCGTCATGCACTTCTGCCATCGTGAGCGCACGGCCAGATACGGTAAAAAGAAGTCCTTTCGCGCCGTCAACGGTAACATCAAGCAAGGGCGAGCGGATTGCGGCACTCGCCGCTTCGCGCGCACGGCCGTCACCGGTTGCGTAACCGATCGCAAGAAGCGAGGGCCCGGCAGATGAAAGAATTGTTTTTATATCCGCGAAATCAACATTGATGAGTCCCGGACGCGCGATGAGGTCTACAATACCCTGAACGCCTTCGCGCAAAATTTCGTCAATTTGCGAAAACGCCTTATGAAGCGGCGTGGTACGCGAAATCAATGCGAAAATTCGATCGTTCGGAACCGTAATAATCGCATCCACGCGCTTTACCAACTCTCCCCATGCGTGGTCCGCAATGACAGCGCGCTGTAATCCTTCAAACTCGAAGGGTCTGGTGATGACCGCGACGGTGAGCGCACCCGCGGTCTTTGCGATTTCGGCAACCACTGATGTTGCACCAGAACCCGTACCGCCCCCAAGACCACAGGTAAGAAATATCATGTCCGCACCTTCCAACAACCGCGCAATGTCGTCTTTATTTTCTTCTGCCGCCTGCCTGCCGATCTCCGGATTCATGCCCGCACCAAGACCGTGCGTGACTGTCTTTCCGATCTGGAGTTTCTTTTTCGCCACTGCTCCGCGCAAGTCCTGAAGATCGGTATTGATCGCGATCGTTTCAACGTGACGGATTTTGTCTGCCATGCGCGTGAGCGCATTGCCTCCTGCACCGCCAACACCAACGACTTTAATCGCAGGCAACACGCGATCGCTTCTTGGAGCGACCTTTCCGTCTGTTGACAGCTGTTTCTTTGACGCGTTTCTCTTTTTCATACTCACGGAAGAAATGCCTTAAATAAGCCCTTTACCATGTCCCACGGGCTCCTCCTTTCACGGCGCTGCCCAAGCATGGAATCAAGCGACCACAGGATAAGACCGCAGGCAGGAAAAAATTGCATCGCAACGCCCTCGGGAAAGATTTTCCGATAGTGGTCAAGGTTTGCGAGGCGGCTTGAAAGTTTGAGTTCCCGTTTTGCGAGTTCAACGATCCCGGGAATGCGCGCACCGCCACCGAAAATAATCGCGCCCCCGGGGAGTTTTCCAGAACGATTCATTTTCTTTAATTCACTAACCACGAGTTCAAAAATTTCCGAGATGCGCGCTTCGATAATGTCTGCAATGTATTTTCGCGAAATGGCTTCTTCTTCGCCATCGATGAATTGCGAAAGCGGGATCATTTCTTTTTTGGGTACCTGGTTGGGAGATGCATGCCCTACGGCAAGTTTGATTTTTTCTGCGGCATCGAAATGAATTTTAAGCGCGGTTGCGATATCCGCGGTGACGTGCCTTGAGCCAAGCGGAATGACGTGTGCGTGGAGCAGCTCTCCGTCTTCAAACACCGTGAGCGTGGTCGTTTCCGATCCAAGATCAATTGCGCAGACGCCGATATCTCGTTCTTTCTTCGGTACGGTTGCCCACGATCCCGCAAGCACTGACGCAACGATGCTCGAAGGCGCAACGCCGATCACGCTGAATGTTTTCTGAAGTTGTTTGACTGAAGGGCTAAACGTGTCAATCAAGAGCGCTTCGCAGGAAAGCCGGGTGCCCTGCATGCCCACGGGGTCTTTTACGCGATCGGCTTCGTCGATCAAATAACTGCGAGGAATTGCGTGGAGCAACATCCGGTTCTGGGGAAGCATCGTCGCTTCCGCAGCCTGCATGGCACGCTCAACATCTTCTTTCCCAATCTCTTCGTCGGCGCGCGAAACCACCACGGTGCCTTTGGCGAATCTCGTCTCGAGATACGGCCCACCGACAGTCACCACCGCTTCTTTCATTTCGCGCTCCATGGTCGCTTCCACTTGATCGACCAGCCCCCCCACCGCCTGTACCGCATCGTCAATATCAACAATCACCCCGCCTTTTACGCCTGCGGCAGGTGCCTCTACTTTAGCTACGAGCTCGAGTGCGTCCCGCTTGGGATTGAGCATTACCACAAGCCCCTTGAGCGAGTAGCTTCCGATGTCAATTGCAAAAATATAACGGCCGCCCATTGAAAAGTCGCGTGAGAATTTCGTTTTCTTTGCGCTCCATCCGACGACGCGCAACGGAGCACTCGTGATCTTCGCCGACCAAGTGCAGTATCCCATGAACCAAAAGGTGCGTCAATTCTTTTCGAAATGAGATGCCGCTTTTTGCTGCGCGCTTTTGTATTTCAGCAGGACACAGGAAAATTTCGCCGAGCATGTCGTAGGATCCGGCAAAACCCTGCGACTCCCCAAATGAAAGTACGGTGGTCGGTCGATCTTTTTTTCGCCACGTGTGATTTAATGCGCGCATGCACCTGGTGCCGACCAGCACAATTTCGAGGGTTGTATTCGGTGAAAGTTTTAGGTATTGCGCACTGCGCCGTGCGCTCGCCAAAATAAAAGCGGAGGGCCAGTGCCTCCGCGTGAGGTTCCGAAGCTCGATATTCATCCGTTTCCGAGTTTTTCGCCCACGAGGCGACTCAACTCTGAAAAGTCCGCTTTACCTTTGAGCTTTTCGCGAAGATACGCCATGACTTTTCCAAACTCATTCTTCGAGGACGCCCCGGTTGCTTGAATTGCAATGTCCGCCTCGTGTGCGAGCTCTTCGGGAGAAAGCTGTGCCGGGAGGTATTGCGAAAGAATAGCGAGTTCTGCTTCTTCTTTCTTTTGGAGTTCTCCGCGGCCTGCTTTTTCGTATGCCGCTGCTGCTTCTTTCCGTTTTTTCGCTTCAGTCACCAATACTTCGATCTCTTCTTCCTCGGTAAGCGGTTCAGGGTCTTTGCCGACCTTTGCAAGGCGCGTACGTTTTTCTATTTCGCGGTTATGCAGCGCGGCTTGAAGCATCCGAAGCGACGAAAGGCGCAGCTCGTCTTTTGCTTTTGCTGCTTCGTTGCT